>Ga0207652_10000012_pt1 | contig 235382 bp, 206 predicted proteins | sample KBSC63BmetaG_FD_184334 | JGI IMG/M metagenome (GOLD analysis project Ga0207652, IMG submission 184334) | Corn rhizosphere microbial communities from Kellogg Biological Station, Michigan, USA - KBS C6-3B metaG (SPAdes) (version 2) | ecosystem: Host-associated > Plants > Roots > Rhizosphere ...
GGCCCCGACCTCACCACACCTGGAAAGCCGGGCAGACCGGCAGGACAACCACGACAACAAGACCCCAACTCACTGACCGGCAACCAACCGCCGCCACCAATTACGCGCCGGTGGATTGGGGCTCAACAAGTGGGTGTCGGGGCGTGCGTCAACTGCGGTGCGGAGAACCGGCCCGGCGCGAAGTTTTGCGGGGAATGTGGGCATTCGCTGGCGATGTCCTGCCCGGCGTGTGGCGAGCCCGCTCCGACCGGCAAGTTCTGCAGCGAATGCGGCACACCGCTCCAGCCGGGTGCGACCGCTCCCGCTCCATCGGTCGTCCCCTCTGCGGGGGCTGCTCGGGTCAGCGGCGCGGACGCCTCGGCACCGGTCAGCGAGCGGCGCGTGGTGTCCCTGCTGTTCGGCGATCTCGTCGGGTTCACGCCGCTGTCGGAGAGCCGCGACCCGGAAGCCGTGCGCGAACTGCTGTCGGCCTACTTCGAGCGCGCTCGCGCGGTCGTCGAGCGGTATGGCGGCACGGTCGAGAAGTTCATCGGCGATGCCGTCTTCGCGGTCTGGGGTGTCCCGGTCACGCGTGAGGACGACGCCGAGCTGGCGGTGCGCGCCGGTCTCGACCTGGTGAGCGCGGTGGCCGCGCTTGGCCAGGAGGTGCACGCCGAGGGGCTGCAGATGCGCGTCGGCGTGACGACCGGCCAGGTCGCCGTGACGCTCGGCGCGGTCGGCGAGGGCATGGTCGCCGGTGACGCGGTCAACACAGCCGCGCGCGTGCAGGCGGTGGCCAGTCCCGGCGAGGTGTGGGTCGACGACCCGACCCGGTCACTGACGAGCGCCGCGCTTGCCTACGAGAGCGCCGGCAAGCACGAGCTCAAGGGCAAGTCGCTCCCCCTCGAGCTGTTCCGTGCCGTTCGTACGACGGGAGTGCTCGGCGGCGAGCAGCGCGTCGACGGTCTCGAAGCGCCGTTCGTCGGCCGCGACCGTGAGCTGCGCATGGTCAAGGAGCTGTTCCACGCAACGGCCGAGGAGGCCCGCCCGCGCCTCGTCCTGGTCGCCGGTGACCCCGGCATCGGCAAGTCGCGGCTCTCATGGGAGTTCGAGAAATACCTCGACGCCATCAAGTCGCACTGGTCGTTCTGGCTGCGCGGCCGGTGCTTGTCCTACGGCCAAGGCGTCGCGGGTCGCGTCGTCGCCGAAATGGTCCGCTCACTGCTGCGAGTCACCGACACCGACGACGAGGAGACAGTCCGCGCGGCACTGAACGAACGGCTGCATCGTCATGTCCCCGACGATGCCGTTCGCGACGTCCTCCGGCCGCGCCTCGAGAGTCTGCTCGGCCTCAGCGATCGGGCGTTCGAGCAGGCAGACATGTTCGCGTGCTGGCGCGGCTTCTTCGAGGCATTGACGCACGAGGACAACTCGGTCGTCACGCTCGTCGTCGAAGACCTGCAGTGGGCGGACGACGCGTTCCTTGACTTCATCGACTACCTGCTCGAGTCCGCGCAGGCGCCGATCATGCTGCTCGCGATGGCGCGGCCCGACATCACGACGCGTCGTGCAGGGATCGGTGCCGGCCGCCGCTCGACGACCGTCTTCCTCGAGCCACTGCCGGACGCTGCCATGCGTCAGCTACTCGACGGCCTTGTCGGCAACCTTCCCGAGACATTGCGGGACGAGCTCATCCGACGTGCCGACGGCATCCCGCTCTACGCCGTGGAAACCGTGCGCTCGCTCATCGACCGCGACGTGGTCGTGCCCGAAGGTGGTCGGTATGTCGTCGACCCCGCGGCCGCCGGCGCTCTAGACCTTGCCCGGCTCGCACCGCCGGCGACGTTGCATGCGCTGCTTGCCGCGCGACTTGATGCACTCACCCCCGACGAGCGACGCGTCGTACAAGACGGCAGCGTGCTCGGGCTCACGTTCACGCAGGCCGGGATCCAGTCGCTGACGACTGTCACTGGTCAGTTGGACGAAGTGCTGGCATCGTTGCGGCGCAAGGAAATCTTGAACGTCGACAACGATCCACGATCACCCGAGCGCGGCCAGTTCCGCTTTGTGCAGGCGCTGCTGCGCAGCGTTGCCTACGAGACGCTGTCGCGTCGCGACCGCAAGTCACGCCACATCGCCGTTGCCCAGCATCTCGCCACCTATGTCGAGGGTGACGCCATCGCCGGCGTCCTGGCGCAGCACTACCTCGACGCCGCGGCGGCTGTCCCCGAGGATGACGACGTCGCAGAGCTCCGACGCCGAGCGGCGGAGATGTTCGAACGCGCGGCGTTGCACGCGGCCGATGTCGGCGCTCCCGTCGACGCGCTGACGCACTACGCCCAGCTGATGGCGCACGAGCCGCCGGACGACATGGTGCTGCGCACGGTGAAGGCTGCCTCCCTCCTGGCCCGCCGGACCGGGCGCCGCATCGATGAAGTTCTCGAGTGGACAGAGCAAGCGTTGACGATCGCGCGTGCGGCCGCGGACGAGGATGACGAGCTCTGGCTCCGGCTCAGCCGCTCGATGATGTGGTACTCCTCCGGGCAGAACTTCGCCACCGCAGAGGAGGAGGCGAAGGTCGTCTTCGAGGCGAGCGTGCACCGACCGGAGCGCGTGAACATGCTCGCTCTCGCCGCGCGCCAGCTGTGCATCGCCGCGCAGGTGACCGGTGACACCGAGGTCGTGCAGGACGCGGCGACTCGCGCGCTGGACAGCATCGAGAAGTATGGCGACGACCTGGACTTCGCCGCACTGCTCGACACGTTGTCGATGTGGTTCGCACTGGTCGGCTATCGCCGACTCACGGTTCTCGTACGACGCGCCGCCGCGGCACAGGCCGACCCACGCAACCCGGCGTCGCTGTCGATGCTCAGCAACTTTGCGGCCAACATCGTCTATGACGACCCGGTCGAGGCTGAGTCTGCGGCATCAACGGCGCGGGAGTCATCGCGGCTGTTGGGGATGAACGAGCTTGTCTCGATCGGTCACCTCGTGGCGGCATACCTCTGCATGGGCCGCTTCGACGACGCGATCGGGCTGCTCAACCAGCAGGCCGCGGATGAGCGGTCGCAGCTCGTCGACTGGGAGACCTACCTCGTCACCGGGTCGGCACTTCTGGCCTGGCACAAGGATGACGTGACGCTCATGCGGCCGCCGATCGACGAGGCCAAGGACTCTGAAGACGTCGTCGTTGCCGGCTGGTGGTTGATGCGCGACGCGATCGGCGCCGCCTTCCACCGGGACATCGCCGCAGGCGCGACCATCGCAGCGGAGAGCGTCGACCGGATGGCGCTCATCGGCCGCGCCCACGAAGACATGCCGTTTGCCTACGCACTTGCCGTGGACATGCTCATCGAAGCCGGCGAGACCGAGGCGCTCGCGCGCATTACCACCGAGCTCGACACGCTCAGGCCGGGTCAGCGGTTCCGGCTGCTCGATGGGCAAATGCGCCGGGCGCGTGCGCATCTGTCGAACACTCCCGTCGCCGGGCTGCGCGAAGCTGTCGAGATCTTTGACGCGATGAACGCAGCGTTCTGGGCAGCTCGCACACGCGTCGAGCTAGCCGCCGCGTTAGCCGACGCCGGCGACAAGGCGGCCGCGACGACGACGCTTTCGGCCGCGGAGCCATTCCTGCGCGAGATCGGCGCCGCTCGCGCACTTCGCCAGATCGACGACATCCGCGCCCGCACCGGCATACAAGAAATCCCGCTCCCCCGCCACGCCGAGCCCGCGGTAGTCGTCGACTAGGGGACGTCGGAGGCGTCGTCCTCGCGGAAGCTCGTCTGGGTGATGGTAAGCACAGCGCCTGGGAAAGCAGTAACCCAGCACGAGTCGAGTGCCCACTGCTGCGTTCCGCCGAGGCTGAGGTTGTTGCTGAACAACGTGCCCAGAATCTCGTAGCCACCGTTGCCATCGAAGCTTCCGTCCGGCACGAAGAAGGCCCCGTCGAACCAGGTGTTGTTGCCGCCCTGGAACGTCATGTTGCCGTGCTCAACCACGATCGTCACGATGGGCATCGGGGTGCCGCACGACTGACCTGTAGGTGTCGGCGCACGCAGGAACGTGTTGGCCGGGAAGTCGTTCGCGCTCAACGACAACGCACTGGTGCTGGAGCAGACCGAGCCGGCGTTGGCGCAGTCCCAGTACAGAACCGGGTTGTTCACGCCGCCGTTCAGCAGTCCGGCAATCGCGGCACTGACGTTTCCGGTCGGGATGTTGTAGGTCCCCTGTGACTGGGCGCGAGACTTGAGCGCGGAGTATTGCGCGTCCGACAGGCCACGCGGCCGGTAGCCATAACGCAGCAAGTCGGCAGTCGTGAAAGCGCTGGTGTCACAAAGCCCGTCCCCTCGCGATGTGACACCGCTCGGGCAGACGCCATCCGGATACCAGGAGCCGTCCGGCCGCTGGTAAGTGCGGTAGCACTGGTTGGCCACTGATGCGCTGACCAGTCCGCCGTCGCCGCTCTGCTCGTTGTTGATGGCGGTCGTGTTCGGGCAGTTCTTGGTTGAGGGCGCCGTCGCCGCTGGGCTTCCGCTCATGATGTAGTTCTTCGAGTTGCAGGCGACTCCAGTGGAGATATGAGTCGTTGTGTGCGCGGCGGCGGGTTGCCCCCAGTACGAGTCGATGCCGGTGAAACGGGTGCCGTTGCCGCTGCCGGTGTCAATCGGAGACACGCACGATGTCGTGAAGAGGCTTTCGGTGTAGACGGCGGTCCCGCCGTTCCCGCTGACCGTCTGACCGAAGACGCCGATGGGGAACTTGTCCGGCGAAACCTTCACCGTGACGACGATCCTTCGCGCGCTCGGACCATTGCCGTAGATGCCCTCGGAATGAATGTTGTAGGTGCCGACCTTCACCGCTGGTGGCGCGAAGGCCTGCACAACACCGATCCACACCTTCGCGCAGTTGTTCTGGCCGGCGTTGCAGCCAACACCGGCGCTGTCCAGTGGCACCAGCCGTGGGCTCGCCGGGTTCGACCAACCGGCCGGATTGCCGGAGCAGGAGGACGGGTTGGTGTCAGGGCAGGTGAGCCAGGCGACCCCGTTGCTGCGGATGTATTCAATCGCCTGTGCCACACCTGCGTCACCGGCGCCGAGGGACGAGCCGGCCTGCCGGTCGCGTTGACCGTTGCGCAAGTTGTTGATGCCGAGGACGGAGACGACAGAGCCGAAGGCGAGCAGAACCAGCATCACCATCAGCGCCGTGATCAGGGCGACGCCATCGTCCTCGCCACGGCGAACCAGTCGATGGAGCAGAGTCATGAGAGGTTCCTCAGGTCGACCTGGGTCATGTAGGACTGTGCGTGCTGTCCGCCCGCGGAGACGCTCAGCTCGACAACGACCGAGTCGATTTGCGAGAGCTCTGGCTGGTCGAGCTGCCCGTTGTCGTTTCCGGCCGGAGGACCGGCCTGGTCGAGCTCGGTCCAGGTCGTGATGCCGTCGCCGTTGTCGTCATACAGGTATTGGTTGCTGCGATAGCTGAGCTTGAAGGTCGTGACCTGTCCGGCGAGGATCGGCAGAGCGTTAGGCGTCTGGCACGTCGAGCCGCTCAGCGTCCCGGGGACGAGATAGAGCTGACGGACGCTCGCACTGGGATCCCAGCAGTAGGTCAGTGTCTCCGGGTTGCTCGCGGCATACGGCTGGCACACGGGCGTGGGTGTCGGCGCCGGACTCATCACCACGCCGTCAATGCAACCGTCGCCGTTGAAGTCGGCCGAGAAGGTGACGGAGGTGATGGCGGAAGCGTCGTACGACGCCCCGTCGGGGTTTTGCACCGAGACAATGGCCGCGGCTTGGCGCATTTCGCGCGCCATTCGATTGAGCGCGAGCCGCGCCTCTTCGTTGAGGTCTTGCGAGCTGGATGTGGCGCGCGCGCTCTTCTGGGCACCGAGGACAGTCGTCATGAACACCGTGCCGAGCGCGCCGAGCAACAGCATCGCCACGAGCATCTCGATCAGCGTGAAACCACCGTCACGCTCTGCCCTGCGCATGACGGGCCTCATCTGCTGTCGTCCGCAACACAGGAGAGGTTGCCGACTTGCAGCCCCACTGCTGAGAGCGGGTCGCCGTCACGCACCGGCTGGGTCGCCACAGAGAGGATGCCATCCAGCTGATGCACGCCACTGTTGCTGTTCTCCACGATGCTGCGTTCCGTGCTCCACGATGCGATGTAGTCAGACAGGTGCAGGACCGTGGTGCCGTTCTGATAGACGACGATGCTGGTCGGGTCGATCGACGCAAGCGGGTCTGCTGACCCGCTGCCCGTGGTGGAGGTCCAGGTGTATGTCGGCAGATCCACGTAACCGGGGCTGCCACTGCTGCCGGTTGCGCTCCAGTACGAGACGTTCACCGACCACGACCCGGCGGCCGACTGCGTGGCGATGCCACCGGATACCGACGACAAGCACGAGATCGACGCCTGGTTGAGCTTGATCTTCACGACGCCGGCACCACCGGTGAAGGTTGCGCCCGGGAACAGCACCACGCTCTTGCTCGCTGCGGTGTTGGCTCCGGAGCTGACCGTGTGGGGGGTGTTGGTCAGTGGAGTGGCATTGACCCACGCAGAACCGCTGACGGTCACGGAGTTGGAGCCCGCGTTGAGGATCGACACCAGCGGTTGGGTCGGGTCGAGCATGAGGGCTGACGAATACGACGACGACTGGTTGTTGAAGCCGAAGATCCCTGCGCATGTGTTGCTGCCGCTCAGGATCTGAGCACTCGTCTGGTTCGTCGGCGGCGTGCTCGTGTCGACGTTGCTCGGCACCTCGGGCAGTCCGGCGCTCGTCACGACATCCGCGGTGACCTTGTCGTACTGGGTGGGGCCGGCTTCCACCCAGCCGCAGGTGCCGCTGCCGCCTGAGGTCAACGGCCCCTCCGGCCCCGTCCCCGGTGCGGACGTGCCGGGGCTCGTCGCGGTCGCTGTTGCGCCCTCGTACGTCGGTCCCGCGGCGTCACGTGCCTCGAGCGCCCGGACGTCAGCGGATGCAACCGACCCGGTCGACTGGCTGCCACTGGCTTTGGCGGATGCCACGTCAACCGTCAGCGCATTGCCGGCGGGTCCGGCGGAGGCGACCTGCATGAACTGAGCGCTCCCCTGCGACGTCAGCGTCGAGGCGAGTCCGCGCCCGTCTGCGATGCGCGTGTAGGAGGTGTAGGAGTGCGAGTTGCCATGGTCACTCCACGTGGTGGTGACAGTGACGCCGACGAGCAGCGCGGGCGGCTGGTCACGCCCCTCCGTCTGAGAGTCGTATCCGGGGAACGTCGATGCGGCAATTGCTCCGCCGTTGACGTTGAGAAACTGCGTGTCGATCGTTTGGGCGAAGCTCGGGTACCCCGGGAGGCTCGACACGCTCACCTGGTAGAAGGGACCGGCCGGGTGAGGTGAGCTCGCACCGCTCGCGACCCAGTGGCCCACCTCGATCTCGTTGGCACGTGTCCGGGTGACCGGCGTCGTACCGAGGTTCGTGTAGTAGACGTCGAGCAGGTCGACAAAAGGCCCGTTCTGCCGGTCGACGTGGAACGGCAGGTCGCGCATCGACTCGAAACGCCACTGCGCGAGGTTCTTCGCCTGCGTGTTCAGTCGCGAGGTCGCGGACGCCTTCGCACCGACGATGAACAACGGGATGGAGCCGGCGGCGGCCACTGCCAACAGGGTGAGCGCAACCATGATTTCAACGAGAGTGAAGCCGCTCTCGAGGTCACGGCGACGCCGCAGCAGTTCAAGCCAACGAGACACGGGCAGTCAGCCCCTCGACGTTGATCGTGTAGGTCTTGCTCGGCCGGGTGACTTGCAGGGAGCCGCCTAGTGCCGTCCCGCGCGGATAGAAGTACGCGCACTGGTTCGCAGTCGGGCATGCCGTCGTCTGCCCAAAGACCGCAGCCGCCGGCGGCGTGAACGAGAACGACTTCAGCGTGATCGACGTGTCATCGACCTGTTGTGAACCGCTCGCCTTGTTGGCGCTCACCGTGCAGTCCGAGCGGTACAGCGTCCACGTCGTCGCGGTGAAGTACACGCAGTAGGTGCGACCTTCGGAGACCGACAGCTCACTGGCGTTCCGCAATGCGCTGCGAATGTCCGCGGCGGTTCCGGCTTCGCGGTTGCTGATGAGGAACGACCGCATGGACACAATGCCGAGCGACGCGACGATGCTGGCGAGAGCCAATGCGACGACAACTTCGACGAGCGTAAACCCGCTGTTCGGAGCATCGTCGGCAGCCCCCGTGTTACTCCGCCTGCCTTGCATGACGGGGACATCGACAGTCACGCATGCGGTTTTTGAGTGTTCTCGATGCGCCGTTCGGCCGCACTTTCATGGTTCATTCGGACTGCGCTCGGCCGAACGAGTGTTGCTGCGAACGCCTTACTAGCGCACGCGGGTGATTTTCAGCTCTCGGGACGGATGTCGATCCCGGCTTCTTTTCGCTGCTGCTCGGTGATGGGCGTGGGTGCGCCGGTCAGTGGATCGCCACCACTCGACGCCTTGGGGAACGCCATCACCTCGCGGATCGCGTCGGTGTCGGCAAGAGTTGCCGCCAGCCGGTCGAGGCCGAACGCGATGCCACCGTGCGGCGGCGGCCCGAACGTGAACGCCTCGAGCAGGAAGCCGAACTTCGACTCCGCCTCTTCGCGCGAGAGGCCGATCACGTCGAAGACGCGTTGCTGCATCTCGCGTCGGTGGATACGGATCGACCCGCCGCCGAGCTCCATGCCGTTGCCGACGACGTCATACGCCCGGGCGAGTGCAGTCTCGGGCTCGCTGTGGAACTTGTCCTCCCACTCGACCGTCGGCGCCGTGAACGGGTGATGGACTGCGGTCCAGCCGCCACTCGACTGGCCCGTCGCAGAGATCGACGACTCGGATGTCGGCTCGAACATCGGGGCCTCGTTGACCCAGATGAACTCCCAGTCACCGTCACGGACCAGGCCGCGTTGGCGAGCGGCCGCGTTACGCAGCGCGCCGAGGAGCTCCAACGTCGTACGACGCGGTCCGGCCGCGAACAGGATTGCGTCGCCCGGCTTCGCGCCCGCAGCCCCCGGAAGTGACTGCAACCGCTCGGGTTCGAGCTTGGTGATCGAGCCGCGGAGCTCGCTGCCGTCATCGGGAACAAGCAGCCACGCGATGCCCTTGCCGCCACGCGAGCGCGCCCACTCCTGCCAGCCGTCGAGCTCCTTGCGGGTGTAGTCGGCGCCGCCGGGGACGACGATCGCGCCGACGTGCTCGGCCTGGAAGACGCGGAACTCGGTGCCCGACATGTGGTCGGTGAGGTCGACTAGCTCGAGCCCGTCGATGCGCAGGTCCGGCTTGTCGCTGCCGTAGCGGCGCATGGACTCGCCATACGTGATGCGGCGGAACGGCGTCGGCAGCTCGACACCGAGGATCTCGCGCCACAGCTCGGCGAACAGCTCCTCGGTCAACGCGTAGATGTCTTCCTCGTCGAGGAATGACATCTCGATGTCGAGCTGGGTGAATTCCGGCGTGCGGTCGGCGCGCGAGTCTTCGTCGCGGAAGCAGCGGGCGATCTGGTAGTAGCGCTCCATGCCCGACACCATCAGCAGCTGCTTGAACAGCTGCGGTGACTGCGGCAGTGCATACCAGTTGCCCGGCTGCAGCCGGACCGGCACGAGGAAGTCGCGCGCGCCTTCCGGCGTCGAGCGGGTGAGGTTCGGCGTCTCGATGTCCAGGAAACCGTGCCGCTCCATCACGCGACGGATGATCGATACGGCCTTCGCACGAGTGCGTAGCGCATGCGCGGGCCCGGTGCGGCGCAGGTCGAGGTAGCGATAGCGCCAGCGGGTGGCCTCGTCGACTCCGCTGTCGATCGCATCCGAGCCGTGGATCGGGAACGGCGGTGTCTCGCTCTCGCTCAACACCTCGAGCGCGGATGCGACGACCTCGATGTCACCCGTCGGGAGGTCCGGGTTTTCGTTGCCGGCCTTGCGCAGCTCGACCACGCCGGTCACCTTGATGCACCACTCGCTGCGCAGCGCGTGCGCCGACTCCATGTCGCGGAACACGACCTGGACGACACCGCTGCCGTCGCGCAGGTCGATGAACGTCACGCCACCGTGATCGCGACGCGTCGCCACCCAACCGGTCAGCACAACCTCGCTGCCCGCGTGCTCGCGGCGCAGCTCACCGGCCAGGTGCGTGCGGATCACAAGATCTCCTTCGTGTTGAGTGCGACGAAAAGCGCCGTTAGTGGGCGGCTAACGGCCATTTTCGTCGCACTCAACAGTCGGGTGGAGGTCCGCCTCCGGCGGCCTCCAGCTTTCGGGCGATGCGGCGGACTGTTCGCCACTGCGGATGTCTTTCACCTCGTCGTTCCCGTCCGACTGGGGGAACCAGACGTACGGGATGCCCCGACGCTCTGCGAAGCGGATCTGCTTGCCGTATTTCGCGGGCTCGGGCGCCACCTCAGTCGGGATACCCCTGCTGCGGAGCCCGGAGGCAATTCGTGCGCATTCGCGCCGCGATTCCTCGTCCGGCAGCGCGACGAGCACACATGTGGGCACCGATCGAGTCGCGCGCAGGACGCCGCGGCTGAGCAACGGCCCGAGCAGCCGGGTGATGCCCAGGGAGATGCCGACCCCCGGGTATGACGCCGAGCCGTCGCTCGCGAGAGCGTCATACCGCCCGCCGGAGCAGATCGAGCCGATGCCTTCGTGCCCGAGCAACGTGGTCTCGTAGACCGTGCCGGTGTAGTAGTCGAGCCCGCGCGCGACGCTGAGGTCGACGCGGATGAGACCAGGCCGGGTGACGTTGTCGTTCGCGGCGTCGACGACTTGCGCGAGCTCGTCGAGCCCCTCATCGAGCACAGGGTGCTCAACGCCAAGAGCGCGTACGGCGCCGACGAACGACGTGTCATTCGTGGAGATTTCCGCAAGCGCAAGACACTGTGCGACTTGTTTTTCGTCGGCGAGACCGTTGCCGACCAGTTCTTTCGTGACGCCGGCCGGGCCGATCTTTCCGAGCTTGTCGACCGCGCGCAGCACTCCGGCGACGTCGTCGATGCCGAGCCCGCGATAGAAGCCTTCCGGCACCTTGCGGTTGTTGAGGTTGATGCGCACGGGCGGGATCGGGAGCGCGGCCAGCGCATCGGCGATGACGAGCAGGATCTCGACGTCGGCACTGAACGGCAACGTGTCGCGGCCGACGATGTCGATGTCGGCCTGCAGGAACTCGCGATAGCGCCCTTCCTGCGGTCGCTCGCCACGCCATGCCTTCTGGATCTGGTAGCGCCGGAACGGGAAGTCGAGCTTGCCGGCGTTCTCCAGCACGTAGCGCGCGAACGGCACCGTGAGGTCGAAGTGCAGGCCTAAGCCAGCGTCAGCGGCGTCCGGGTCGGCGTGCAACCGGCGCAGGACGTAGATCTCCTTCTCGGTCTCGCCGCCCTTGCGCAGCAGCTGGTCGAGCGGCTCGACCGACCGCGTCTCGATCGAGGCGAAGCCGTGCAGCTCGAACACCGACCGCACCGTGTCGATGACGTGCTGTTCGACGATGCGCTCGCCGGGCAGCCACTCGGGAAACCCCGAGAGAGGGGTGATCTTCGCCATTTAGAGACCAGTAGAGCGCGGCATGAACGGGTTGCTTGCCCGCTCGCGACCGATGGTGGTGTCGGGCCCGTGACCGGGACGTACGACGGTCTCGTCCGGCAGCGCGAGCGCAACGCGTTGAAGCGAGTCTTGGATCTGCTCGAACGACCCGCCGGGAAAGTCGGTGCGCCCGATCGACCCGGCAAACAACAGGTCGCCGGAGAAGAACTCCCCCTCTGAGAGGAAGGTGATCGAGCCCGGCGTGTGTCCCGGCGTCTCGTCGACGCGGAACTTCAGCCCGGCCAGGTCGAGGATCTCGCCGTCTTTCAGCTCGCGGACGTCATCCGGCTCGGACCAGTCGAGCCGACCGAGGATCGGTGTGCCGGGCGGCGCACCGATGGCGACTCCGGGGTCGAGGAGCATCCCGCGGTCGGCCGGGTGCATGAGAGCCGGGACGCCTTTGGCGCCGCACACGGGCACGACCGACCAGGTGTGGTCGACGTGGCCGTGCGAGAGAAGGACGGCGACGGGCTGGAGCCGGTATTGCTCGAGCAGGTCGTCGAGGGGCCCTTCGGCGTCATACCCGGGGTCGATGACGACGCACTGCTCCCCCGCGGCGGGCGCAACGACCCAGCAGTTGGTCTGCCAGGGGCCGGCGGGAAAGCCGACGACGAGCACGGAAACCCCTCCTGATCGCCACCAATTGCGCGTCAGCGTCGTTCTATCGACCGTGGCGCGCAATTGCCGAGCCTAGCCGCCAATAGAATTGCCCGGATTCGGCGCGAGGACGGACGCGCCACGACGTCGTACCGGAGGGAACATCCGTGGCCAACAGCCGTCGCCGCGAACGGGAGCTTGCCCGGCGCCGCTATGAGAGGCGCCGCCTGCGCGAGCTCGAGAACCGGGCGCGCCGCCGCCGCCGCAACACGATCATCGGCTCGGTGGTCGCGACGCTGGCCGTGATCGGTGCGATCGTCGGGCTTGCCCTGGGGCTGTCCGGGGGCGGCAACAGCAAGGCCAAGCCGGCCGCCGAGGTCACGCCCACCACGTCTGCCTCTCCGACGCCGCCACCCGCCGCGCCGACGAAGTGCGCGAAAATCAAGCCCAACCCGCCCGCCAAGGGCCAGCCGACGGTTCCTGACGTCAAGGGCAAGCCGCCGACCAAGCTCGTCATCAACGACGTGAAGACCGGCACCGGCCCGGCGGCCAAGAAGGGCGCCGATGTTGCGGTGACCTACATCGGCATCGCGTGCTCGACCGGCAAGGTGTTCGACGCGTCATACCTGCACGGCAACCAGCCGTTCGACGTCAAGCCGCTCGGCCAGGCCGCGGTGATCACCGGCTGGAACCAAGGCCTCATCGGCGTGAAGGCCGGCGGCGTACGCGAGCTGGTCATCCCGGCCTCGCTCGGGTATGGCGCCCAGGGCTCGCCGCCGGCGATCCAGCCCAACGAGACCCTGATCTTCCTCATCACGGTGAAATCGGTGAAGAACGCGTGAAGCGTGTAGTTGCAGCGACTGCTCTCGCTCTGTTGGCCGCCGGCTGCGGCGGCTCGAGCTCGGGTAGCCAGGCGGCGGTCCAGCCGACGACTCCTGCCGCGAGCACTCCAGCGACGTCGGGCGGGTGCCAGGCCGTGCCGAGCACGAAGCCGTCTTCGCAGCACTACTCCAGCGAGCCGAAGATGACGATCGACAAGGCGGACTACACCGCAAAGATCGTCACCAACTGCGGCACGATCACCATCAAGCTCGACGGCAAGGCTGCGCCGCACACGGTGAACTCGTTCGCGTTCCTGGCGTCGAAGCACTACTTCGACAACACGCCGTGTCACCGGCTGACGACGTCCGGCATCTATGTGTTGCAGTGCGGCGACCCGACGGGCAGCGGCTCGGGCGGACCGGGCTACCAGTTCCAGGACGAGAACCTCGGCGCGATCAAGAACAACACCTATCCCGCCGGGATTGTCGCGATGGCCAACGCCGGCCCCGGCACCAACGGCAGCCAGTTCTTCCTGGTCTACAAGGACTCGCCGCTGTCGCCGAACTACACGCCGTTCGGCCAGATCGTGTCCGGGCTCGACGTCGTACAGAAGATCGCTGCGGCGGGCTCGAACCCACCTGGCGACGGCTCGCCGAAGCAGCCCGTCGTGATCGAGTCGTTCACCGTCACGAAAGGCTGAGCCACACCGCCGTCGTACGTTGCTGCGGGATCGCGTGCGGGCGGAGCTCGTCGAGCGGTCGCGGGCGGCCGTAGAGATAGCCCTGCGCGACGCTGATGCCCATCGCAGCGAGAGCGTGCGCCTCTTCGGGCTGCTCGACGCCTTCCGCGACGACGGCAAGACCGAGTACGCCGGCAAGATCGGCCACCGCCGCGGTGATGCCGGCACTCACGGGGTCGCTGCAGATCCGCGCCACATATGAGCGGTCGATCTTCAGCGCGTCAACGGGAAGCTGCTGGAGATAGGTCAGGCCCGAATAGCCCGTGCCGAAGTCGTCGAGCGCGATGCGACAGCCCAGCGCATGCAGGGTGTCGAGGACCGGCCGGTGCCGCCGGTCCACCAGATGTTCTTCGGTCAGCTCGAGCCACAACCGCTCGATCGGCAGCCCGGCGTCGAGCGCGGCACTCGCGACGTCGTCGGCCAGCTCCATCCGGCTCAGTTGACGAGCCGAGAGGTTGACCGAGACGTATGGCGCCCAGTCGTCGGTCGCCAGTCCGGCGATGTCCTGGCATGCGCGCCGGAGCACCCACTGCGTGACCGGCAGGTCAAGGTCGCCATCCGCAATGACCGGCAGGAAGTCGACCGGCGAGAGCAGTCCGCGGGTGGGATGGTTCCAGCGCAGCAACGCCTCGTATCCCAGGACGCGTTCAGACGCCAACTCGATGATCGGCTGGTAGTGCAGCCGGAGCTCGTCGTTCTCCAGCGCCGCCTCGAGCTCAGCGCGGATCTCGAGCTGCGCGTAGGAGTTCTGGCGCATCTCCTCGTCGAACATCTCGGCGCGCCCTCGTCCGGCCGCCTTCGCGCGGTAGAGCGCGGCGTCGGCTTCGGCGATGAGCTCGTCAGGAGTTGTCGAGCCGTCGCTGATCGTGCAGCCGAGCGAGATCGACGGCAACAGCGTCACCTTGCCGATCTGCATGGGCTGACGTACGACGCTGCGTAGACGTTCGGCGACCTCGCCCAAGGCACCAGGGCCGCGCAGGCTTTCGCAGACGACGACGAACTCGTCGCCGCCTAGCCGGCCTGCGGTGTCGGAGTCGCGCAACACACCTTGGATGGCTTGGGTCACCGAGATCAGCAGCTGGTCGCCAGCTGGATGTCCGTAACTGTCGTTGACCTGCTTGAAGTGGTCGACGTCGACAACAACCACACCGACGGCGTCACCGTCGCGGCGAGCCCGGGCCAGCGCCTGCGAGATCCGGTCGAAGATCAACGACCGGTTGGGCAACCCGGTCAGTGAGTCGTGCAGCGCGAGATGGCGCAGCTGGTCTTCCGCCATACGAGTCTCGGTGATGTCCTCGATGACCGCGAGCACGCTGACGCCGTCGGCGCATTCGATGCTGCCGAGGCTCAACCGGCCCCAGATCTCGTGGCCATCCTTGTGCAGATAGCGCCGGTCCACCTTCGCGACCCGCTGCCGCTTTTCGCGGATCTCACGAGACAGTGCCTCGGTGCGAGCGCGCTCCTCCGGGTGGGCGAAGTTCACCACGCGTCGGCCGATGAACTCCTCAGCCTCGCGTCCCATGAAGGAGCAATAGGCGCGGTTGACGCGGACGTAGCGACCGTCAGGGTCGAACAAGGCCTTGCCGACCGGCGACTCGTCGAACATCCGGCCGAGGAGCAACTCGCTCTCGCGCACCGCTTCGTGCACACGTGCGTGCTCGATCGCGAGTGCGGCCTGCACCGCGAAAGCCTCGAGCAGCGCGCGTTGCTGAGCGTCGGGCAACATGCCGTCGATTGGGTCGTCGACGCTGAGCACACCGAGCAGCGTGCCGTCGCCGGCCAGCATCGGCGCGAACAGGGCGTCGAGCGGGTGCCAGCGGCCACTGAGGTCACTGTCCGGGACCGGCAGCGGCGGGACGTACATCTGCATCCCGTCGGTGGCGTCCGGCATCTCGGTGTCGTGATGGAGAAAGCGCAGATCGCCCCATGACATGGAGGCGTCGAGCATCGCGTCCCACGCCCCGCGCGAGGAGTGCCCGCCGTGCAGGGTCCGTCGTACCTCTTCGCCGCCCGCGACGGCGACGACATACAGATCGCCGTCCGGCGCAGCCAGGTTGACGACCGCCGCGCGAAAACCGAGGGTCTCCACGACTGCGTTGGCGACCGCGTCGAGGGTTTCGTCCAAGGCCAGGCTGGCGCCCACGCGACGCGAAATGGTCGCGAGTTGCCGCACGGCGCTCGTCGCCGCATTGAGCTCGTGCGACACCGATGGCCCCCATTCCGTCCGGTCTCGACACGAACATCGGCATCCGATCCTGCCGACCGAATGGTCAATCCGGACTAGCCGGACATCCTGTTGAGTCAGGCGCCCGACGTCACGCGGTAGGCGTCGTAGACACCGTCCACGCCGCGGACCAGCCGCAGCAGGTGGCCGAGGTGTTTGGTGTCGCCCATCTCGAAGGTGAAGCGTGACACCGCCACGCGGTCGCGGGTGGTCGCCACCGACGCGGACAGGATGTTGACGTGCGCGTCGGAGAGCACGCGCGTGACGTCGGACAGCAAGCGGGTCCGGTCGAGGGCCTCGACCTGGATCGCCACGAGGAAGACGGAGCCGGCCGTCGGCGCCCATTCGACGTCGACGAAGCGCTCCGGCTGGTGGCGCAGGTGCTCGGCGTTGCGGCAGTCGGCGCGGTGCACCGACACGCCGCTGCCCCGCGTGACGAAGCCGAGGATCTCGTCGCCCGGCACCGGCGTACAGCACCGCGCGAGCTTGGCCCACACGTCATGCGCGTCCTTGACGACGACACCTGGGTCGCCGACCGGCCGCGGCCGCGGCTGCGCCCGGCTCGGCATGGCGGTCTCGGCGAGGTCCTCGACCGCGCCTTCGGGCCCGCCGAGCGCCTGGACAAGACGTTGTACGACGGTCTGCGCCGAGACGTGTCCCTCGCCAACCGCGGCGTAGAGCGAGGAAACGTCGGCATACCGCATGTCCTTCGCCAGCGACAGCAGCGCGTCGCCACCGAACAGGCGCTGCAGCGGCAGCCCCTGCTTGCGCATCATCCGGCTGATGGCGTCCTTGCCCTCTTCGATCGCGTCTTCGCGACGTTCGCGGGCGAACCACTGCCGGATCTTGTTGCGCGCACGGGGCGACTTGACGAAGCCCATCCAGTCGCGGCTCGGGGCCGCGGTTTCCGCCTTGGAGGTGAAGATCTCGACGACGTCACCGTTGTCGAGCGTCGACTCGAGCGGCACGAGTCGGCCGTTGACGCGCGCACCGATGCAACGGTGGCCGACCTCGGTGTGCACGGCATAGGCGAAGTCGACCGGTGTCGCGCCGGCCGGCAACGCGATGACGTCACCCTTCGGCGTGAAGACGAAGACCTCTTGCGCGTGCAGGTCGAAGCGCAGCGAGTCGAGGAACTCGTTGGGGTCGGCGGTCTCGCGCTGCCAGTCGACGAGCTGACGCAGCCACGTCATGTCCTGCTGTTGCTGGTCCTGCTTGGTCGCCTGCTCCTTGTATTTCCAGTGCGCGGCGATGCCGTATTCGGCCTGGCGGTGCATCTTCTGCGTCCGGATCTGCACCTCGACCGGCTTGCCCTCCGGCCCGATGACCGTCGTATGCAGCGACTGGTAGAGGTTGAACTTCGGCATCGCGATGTAGTCCTTGAACCGGCCCGGAACCGGTGACCACATCGTGTGTATGACGCCAAGTGCGGCGTAACAATCCCGTTCAGTTTCAACGAGAACACGCAGACCCACGAGGTCGTAGATGTCGGCGAAGTCGCGACCACGGACGATCATCTTCTGGTAGATCGAGTAGTAGTGCTTCGGTCGCCCGGTGACGCTCGCCTTGAGCTTCGCGTTGCGCAACTCGAGGTCGACCTCTTCGCTCACCGAGGCGAGGTAGGTGTCGCGTGACGGTGCACGCTCGGCGACCATGCGGACGATCTCGTCGAACCGCTTCGGATAGAGCGTCGCGAACGACAGGTCCTCGAGCTCCCACTTGATGGTGTTCATACCGAGGCGGTGCGCCAGCGGTGCGTAGATCTCGAGCGTCTGCTTCGCAGTCCGTTGCTGCTTGTCCGGTGGCAGCCATTGCAGGGTGCGGACGTTGTGCAGCCGGTCGGCCAGCTTGAGGATCAGGACCTTGGCGTCGCGGGCCATGGCGACGACCATCTTGCGGATCGTCTCGGCTTCCGCGGACTCGCCGTACTTGACCTTGTCGAGCTTGGTGACGCCGTCGACGAGCATGGTGACTTCTTCGCCGAAGTCGCGTCGTACGTCATCGAGCCCCAGCGCCGTGTCCTCGACGGTGTCGTGCAACAGGGCGGCGCAGATCGTCGGCTCTTCCATGCCGAGCTCGGCGACGATCGTCGCCACGGCGAGGGGGTGGGTGATGTAGGGGTCGCCGCTGCGGCGGAACTGGCCGCGGTGGTTGCGCTCTGCCGTCTCGTAGGCGCGCTGGACGATCCGGGTGTCGGCCTTGGGGTGGTTGGTGCGCAGCGTCTTCAGCAGCGGCTCGAGCTCGACCGGCGTCGCCGCGCCCTTCGGCCCGCCGAACCGGGCGAGGCGGGAGCGAACCCGGGCGGCCTGCGGTGGCTGCGGCGCGGGCGACGTTGGTGGCTTCGGTGGCTGCGCCGACTGTGGTGGTTTGTCCGGCGCCGGCGCGGCAGGCGTCGTCTCCACTGCGACGACGTCATCGGCCACGAGGCACTCCCGAATCGAATTCTCCTGAGTAAGAGTCTAACGACGCAGAGTGCCCGGATCTTCCTAAGCGCCGCGCCGGGACTCGCGAACACAATCGTGGGCTGCGGTTTCCTCGCATTCAAGGAGGTCGCGGACCAAGGCGACCACGTAGGCCGGGTCACCGGTTACGTCGAACCACGTGACAACACCACTGCGCCATGTGGCGCGGTTAAGCGCGCTCCACCGCCGTCGATCTCGCTGAAACGGCTCGCGCTCCGCGTGCCATTCGTAGCCGTCGCACTCGAGGGCCACGCGTCGGCTCGGCCAGGCGAAGTCCAGATAACCGACCCATCCGGTGCGCGGGTGCTCGAACGGATACTGCGTCTCCTCCGGGGCCACTCCGTTCTGCCACAGCAAGACGCGGCACAGCGATTCCAGAATTGAACCGCTCTGCGGGTCTGCAAGAGCAGCAACAAGACGAAGTTGTCGCCCGCCAGGACCCTTGGCGCTGGCGGCGGCAGACTCGAATTCCGCGACAGTCACCAGCTTCGCCCGATAGAAGGCGTCGACAACAGCGACTGCATCGGCCAGGCCGTGTCCTCGCGCGTAGTCCAGGGCGGTCCGTAGCGGGCTGGTCACTCGAACCCCGCGGACCACCACGATTTCGTGGGACGCGAGATTTGCGCGCTGCAGTCGCACGCCCGGGACCGCGTCACGCCACCTGCCGCGGCTGCGCGGCGCAGTGACGTGCAGCCGCCCGGGCGGCTTCGGGAGGTCGACGCCGAACCACGCGACCGCAGAGGCGCTGCTCAGCACGACTCGCCAGGAGACCGTGAGTGTGCGCGGGTCAGGGACGGACGTCAGGGCGGACGCCGCTGCATAGACGCCGCGGGCGACGCGCGCTAGCAGCCCTCGTCGGACGAGTTCGGTGAGGCGCTGGGACGCGATGCCTGCTGCCTTCGCAGCCGCTGAGGTGACAAGGCCGCCGTTCTCGCGGGCCAACTGCTCGAGGGTGTGGTCGATGCGCATGCCGCAGGGTGGGTCGCGGCAGCCACCTCGTGGGCGCTCGTGGCCTCCGCTGTGGACGGCTGCGCCGTCCACAACCGGGAGTCCTGAACACAATCGCCAGGTGAGCGTGGGGCCGTGAGCGTGAGCAGTCTCTCGGCGGCGCCGAACAGTCGCCGATTGTGTTCAGGAATCCCGGCAGCGATTCGCTAGTAGGTCAGCAGGGTGTGGAGGTCGAGGTCCGACAGGCGGCTCCGACCACCTAGCGCGGTCAGCTCCATGAGCACGCTTACGCCGGCGACGGTGGCACCGGCGCGCTCGACGAGGCTGGCCGCGGCTGCGACGGTGCCGCCGGTGGCGAGCACATCGTCGACGATGAGCACCCGCTCCCCCGTCTCGAAGGCGTTCTGGTGGACCTCCAGCACCGCCTCGCCGTACTCGAGCGCGTATGACGCGCTGTACGTCGGGCCGGGCAGCTTGCCCTGCTTGCGCATCGGGACGAAGCCCGCACCGAAGTGGTAAGCGACCGGCGCCGCGATGATGAAGCCGCGCGCCTCGATGCCGACGACCTTGTCGATCGTTCCGCGCCCGTGGTGGGCGACGATCTCGTCGACGGCGCCGGCAAAAGCGACGTGGTCGGCCAGCAGCGGACTGATGTCTTTGAATGTGACGCCCGCCTGTGGATAGTCGGCGACATCCCGGATGCGCTCCCGCATCCGCGCGGCAAGGTCCAGCGTCACGTCAGGCGGTTAGCGGCGGCGGCGTTTGCGGCTGGAGCCGGGACGGCCGCCTCGACCACCGCGGCGCTGCTGGTTGCCGGGCCGGGAGCCGGGGCGTGGCCCCGGCGCAGCCTGGCGCGGCGACGCGGGCTGGTCGAACTCGTCCGGCACGACCTCGCTGTCGTCGTCGAGCACCGCGGTCGCAGTCGTCGCAGGCGCGGCCTGCCGGCCACCCGACGTCGGCGTGGTCGCCTTGGCTGCCGGCGCGGCGCTGTCCTTCTGCTGCCGCGCGGCGACCCGGCGCCGGAGCTGCTGGTATGTCGGCTCCCGCTCCTTCAGGTCAGCGACGATCGGAGTCGCGATGAAGATCGACGAATACGCACCGGCAGCCAGACCGATGAGCAGCGCGAGCGCGAGGTCCTTCAACGACCCGGCACCCAGCAGGCCGGCGCCGATGATGAGCAGGCCGGCGACGGGGAGCAACGCGATGATCGACGTGTTGATCGATCGCACCAGGGTCTGGTTGACCGCGAGGTTGGCCGCCTGCGTATAGGTCATCCGGCTGCCGCCGGCGAGACCCATCGTGTTCTCGCGCACTTTGTCGAAGACGACGACGGTGTCATAGAGCGAATAACCGAGGATCGTCAGCAACGCGATGACGGTCGACGGGCTCACCTCGAACCCGACGAGTGAATAGATGCCGGCCGTGATCAGCAAGTCGTGCAAGAGCGCGATGATCGCCGCGACTGCCATCTTCCATTCGAAGCGGATCGACAGATAGATGATGACCGCGACCAGGAAGATGATCAGACCAGTGATCGCCTTCTTGGTGATCTGAGCGCCCCAGGTCGAGCCGACCGACTGGACACTGACGTCGTTGGGCGCGACACCGATGTTCTTGACGATCGAGTCGACGACCTTCTGGACGACGTCGCCCTGCGGGTCGTTGGCCGACGAGGGCAACGCCTTGGTCTCGACGCGGAACCGCGCCTCCGCGCCCGACCCGGTGACCTGCACGACCTCCGGGTTGACGCCGATTGACGTCACCGCACTGCGGGCGTCGGCCTGCGAGTGCCCGTTCTGCGGGAACTGGAAGACGTCACCGCCCTTGAAGTCGATCGAGGGCGACAGCCCGAGCACGATGAGGCTGATCAGGCTGACCAGCATGACTGCGCCGGAGATGGCATACCAGCGCTTGCGGTGGCCGAGGAAGTCGTAGGAAACGTCACCCCGGTAGAGCCGGGTAGCGAGGGACTGCCGATCGCGCGACATGTCAGGCCTCCCTCGGCTCGAGGATCGCACCGGAACGCGCGCGCCCCACACCGGTCCAGGGCGCACCTTGGTCGAACGCCTTCATCCGCGCCATCACCGTCAGCAACGGTTTGGTGAACAGGAAGACGATGAACAGGTCCGACAGGGTCGACAGGCCGAGCGTGAACGCGAACCCGCGCACGTCGCCGATCGACACCAGATAGAGCACGACGGCAGCGAGCAACGACACCGCGTCGGCGGAGATGATCGTTCGTCGCGCCCGTGGCCAGGCTCTTTCGACCCCGGATCTCAACCGTCTGCCCTCGCGCACTTCGTCACGTATTCGTTCGAAGAACACGACGAACGAGTCGGCGGTGATACCGACGGCGACGATGAAGCCCGCGATGCCGGGCAGCGACAACGTGTAACCCAGTGCCGAGTGACCGAGCAACGTGGTCACGGCATACAGGATCGCTCCCGACAGCGCGAGGCTCAGGATCGTCACGATGCCGAGCGCGCGGTAATAAAGCAGCGAGTAGATGACGACGAGTCCGAGACCGATCGCACCCGCGATGAGGCCGCCACGCAGCTGGTCGGAGCCGAGCGACGCCGACACCGACGACACGTTGACCTTCTCGAGCTTCAGCGGAAGCGCACCGAACTTGAGGACGTTGGCGAGGTCATCGGCCTGCTGCTTGGTGAACTGACCGGTGATCTGCGTCTGCCCACCCGCGATGCCGTCCTGCTCGCTCGAGGGCGCGGACTGTACGACGCCGTCGAGCGTGATCGCGATCTGGTTGCAACCCTTGGTCGTGTTGACGGTTGCGCAGGTGGCCTGCGACTGGCTCGGGTCGGCTTCGTAGGCCGTCTTGGTGAGGTTGTACCAGTCGTTCTTGCCCGAGCCCGAGAAGCTGACCTGCACCAGCCACTGGTTGGTCTGGGTGTTGACGACCGCGTCGGCGCTGCTGATCTGGCTGCCTTCGACCCCGGCGGGAGCGAGCAGGTATTTGATCGCCCCCGACGTGTCGCACGCGACGATGTAGTCCTCGGCCGGGTCGACACCGAGTGTCGGTGAGTTTCCGTTGACGCCATTGACGCAGTCGTAGCTGTTGAAGACGGCCTGTGCCTTGTTGACGTCGCTGGAGAACGAGTTGGGCACCGGCGTCTTGGCGTCGCTGCCGGCCGACGCACTGGCCGACGGCGTTGGCGCCGCCGAGCCGCTCGGCGCCGCGGACGCGCTCGCGGACGGTGTCGGCGTGGGCGACGGGCTGGTCGAGGCCTTGACCAGGGCGGGGTTGATGGCGTCGTGACTCGTCCGCGGCTTCCTCGTCTTGCCCGGCTGCGGCACGGTGACGCTCGCGCTCGGCCCCGGAGCGATGCTTGTCGAGGCCGACGGCGCCGGCTGCGGTGAGCCGCTGGCGATGCCGAGCACCTGACGGAAGCGCAGCAGCGCGGTCTGGTCGAGCGCATTCAGCCGCTGCCGGGGCGCGCCGGGCGCGGACACGACGATGGTGCTGCTGCCCTGCGTGTTGATGCTCGCGCCGCCCACACCCGCGGCGTCGACCCGCTGGCGGATGATGTCGACCGCCTGGTTCAGCGCACCCTTGGTGATCTTGCCGTGGTTGAGCGGCGTCGCCTGAAGGATGACCTGGGTGCCGCCGCGGAGGTCGAGGCCGAGCTTCGGCGTCTGGGCGGGACCGAGGAACAGGCCGAGATAGAGCGCGACGAGGGCCCCCGCAACGATCGCGAGCATCCGGCCGGGGCGCGGCGTAGGCGTGGCAGCCACGGTGGCTTCGTGTCCTTTCCCCGTACGACGAGCGTCGTACGAGTCAGTGGTCTTCCTTGTGGTCGTTCGGGTCAAGCGGTTCCGGCGCGATGTCGGTTGCGGTGGAGCCGGCCTCCGGGTCAGTGATGGCCTCGTGTTCGCCGGTCGGCTCGGGTTCGAACGGAGTGTTCACCCGGGCGATTGCGCCCTTGACGTAGCGGCTGTGCACGCCGGGCGCGACTTCGAGGGTCAGCGTGCCGTCTTCGTCGTCGATCGAGATGACGGTCGCGATGAGGCCGGCGGTCGTCGTGACCTCGACGCCCGGAGAGACGGCGGCACGCTGCTCCGCCGCGTTGCGCTGGCGGCGGCGGGCCGGACGGACGAGCAGCAGGTAGCCGACGACGACGATCAGGATGAGCGGCAGGAAACCGGTCAAGCTCGCGCCACCTCCGCCGCCCGAGCTGCCGCCGCTGCCTGTTGACCCTGCGGCAAGGACGGCGAGGGCATGGCTGGTGAGAGGCACCCGGCGAGTCTAGGCCGATCGGCGGGTCAGAGTTCGGAGGCGAAGAGCATGGGGTCGGCGGCTCCGGGGGTCGGCGGGCGCAGGCCGAGGTGCTGCCAGGCGGCAGCGGTCGCGACCCGGCCGCGTGGCGTGCGGGCCAGAAGGCCGGCTCGCACGAGGAACGGCTCGGCGACGGTTTCGACGGTTTCCGGCTCCTCGGCGACGGCTACGGCGAGCGTGGTGAGGCCGACCGGTCCCCCGCCGAACCGCTTCAGCAGCGCGTCGAGCACCGCCAGGTCGAGCCGGTCGAGGCCGAGCTCATCGACCTCGTAGACCTCCAGCGCCGCCCGCGCGATCTCCCGGTCGACGATGCCGTCGGCGCGGACCTCGGCGAAGTCGCGGACCCGGCGCAGCAGCCGGTTGGCGATGCGGGGCGTGCCGCGGGCCCGGCGGGAGATCTCGTGGGCGCCGGAGCTTTCCAGCGTCACGCCGAGCAGCGTGGCCGAGCGGGTGAGCACGCGCTGGAGCTCCTCGGGCGCATAGAAATCGAGGTGGGCGACGAACCCGAACCTGTCTCTGAGCGGGCCTGGGAGAAGACCGGCGCGGGTGGTGGCGCCGACGAGGGTGAACGGCGCAACGTCCAGCGGGATCGCCGTCGCGCCGGGACCCTTGCCGACCACGACGTCGACTCGGAAGTCCTCCATCGCGACGTACAACATCTCTTCCGCCGGCCGCGCCATCCGGTGGATCTCGTCGAGGAACAGCACTTCGCCCTCGCTCAGCGTGGACAGCAGCGCGGCGAGATCGCCGGCACGTTCGATCGCCGGGCCGGAGGTGATGCGAAGCGGCGCGCCGAGCTCGGCGGCAATGATCATCGCGAGCGTCGTCTTGCCCAGGCCGGGTGAACCGGAGAGCAAGACGTGGTCCGGCGGACGGCCGCGTAGCCGGGCGGCTTCGAGAACGAGCGAGAGCTGCTCGCGGACGCGTTCCTGACCGACGAACTCGTCGAGCCGCTTGGGCCGCAGCGCCGCTTCGACGGCGCTGTCGTCGTCGATCGGTTCGGCGGTGACGATGTCCGAGCTGTTGCTCATGTGCGGCTCAGCAGCCGGAGGCTGGTCTTGAGGAGCGCGGCGACATCGGGCTCGTCGCCGACCGCGATTGCGGCTTCGGCCTCGGGCCCGACCGCGGCAAGTGCTTCGTCGACCTCTCGAGCCGACCAGCCGAGGCCTTGCAGCGCGGCGCGTAGCTGGTCACGCCAGGCGCCGACACCGGCTTGGCCGGGAAGACGTATGGCGCTGCCGGTGCCGGTCGGCGTACCCAGCTTGTCCTTGAGTTCCAGCACCAGACGCTGCGCGCCCTTCTTGCCGACACCCGGGACGAGGGTGAGCGCGCCGACATCTTCAGTCGCGACCGCCGCTCGAACGGCGTCGGGTGAGTGCACGCCGAGGATGGCCTGCGCGAGCCGGGGACCTACGCCGGTGACCGACTGGAGGATCTCGAAGACGACGCGCTCGTCGTCGGTGGCGAAACCGAAGAGTGTGAGCGAGTCCTCGCGGACAACAAGGCTCGTCGCGAGTCGTGCGGTCTCGCCGGGTCTGAGGCTGGCGAGGGTGTTGGGCGTGCACTGGACAGCGATGCCGACGCCGCCCATCTCGATGACGGCGCTTTCGGTGGAGACGGCGGCGACGGTGCCGGCGACGGAGGCGATCACAGCGCGCCTACTTTCTGTTTCGCGGCGTCCAAGCGGCGCTGCATGCCGCCGCGCCATACATGACAGATGGCCAGGGCAAGTGCATCCGCGGTGTCGGCGGGTTTCGGCGCGGTGTCGAGCTTGAGCAGCCGGGTGACCATCGTGGTGACCTGCGCCTTGTCGGCGCGGCCGTTGCCGGTGACCGCGGCCTTGACCTCGGACGGCGTGTGCAACGCGACCGGAAGTCCGGCGCGCGCGGCACAGGTGATGGCGACCGCAGCGGCCTGCGCGGTGCCCATCACGGTGCGGACGTTGTGCTGGGAGAAGACGCGTTCGACGGCGACGACGTCGGGGCGGTGGGTGGCGATCCAGCGTTCGATCTCCTGCTCAAGGGCAAGGAGGCGCAAGGCGATGTCGTCGGCGGCGGGGGTGCGGGCAACGTCATACGCGATCGGGGTCAGCGCCCGGCCGGCCGCGCCTTCGACGACGCCGAGCCCGCACCGGGTCAACCCCGGGTCGACGCCTAAGACGCGCATGGGCTCACCTCGTCCGAACACACGTTCGGAGGGTAACGGCGAGCGCTGCGAAGCCGCGGCACCGACACGCGCGCAGGCGGGGAGGCCTAGCTGCCGACGTCGCTCGGCTTCGTAATAGCGGTCGAGGTAGATCGGACCGGTACTCAGCCTCATCGGTACCTGGCACTGCGACACCTGGCACTGCGACACCGGCAAGCTCGGATGGCCGTCTCGGTCCGCTGGAACTCGTGGGCCGCGACGGCCCAACGATTACCTATCGCGTCCGGTTGTCGTAAGCGCTGGTCACGCGATCTCAGTCGCTCTGCCTGGTCGGATTCGCCTCCAGAAACCAGGCAGCGCGACTGTGTTCAGACAGGAAGGCCGAATTGCCGACGGCGGGCAGCCAGGATCGCGAGCACCTCGGCGCGTACGCCTTCGGGATCTCCGAAGATGCGGGGATGGCTGAAGCGGATGGTCTGGATGCCAAACGTCGCGACGGCCGCGTCGCGACGGATGTCGCGCTCCCGTTGGCCAGGCTGACCGTGGTAGGCGGCGCCATCCAGCTCGACGGCAAGACGCTCGGCCGCGTAGTAGCGATCGAGGTAGATGGTCCGCCCCAGCACCTCCATAGGGACCTGACACTCAGACCGGGGAAGGCTGGGATGGCTGAACACGTTTTCATGCCCCCAAAGTTCCAGCGGGCTATGGCAACCTTCCGCGACTAAGCGGAACACGTGGCGCATCTCGGCGGCGCCCTGCGCGCGCTTGTTCGCTGCGAGCACTTCCAAAAGTGCGTTGCCCGTCGTCTTGCGTTCCCGAACGGCGACGATCACCGGAACTCGGTGATCCCGTTTGGGCAGCATGGTCCAGCTGTCGACGATGGCTTGCTCGATGCGCCCGATCGCCGCTCCGCCGCGCTGCTCCCACACATGGGGCGGCTTGCGCACGAACCCCGAACGCTTGTGAAGCTGGACCGCTTGGCACTTCGGGAATGACTCGTTGGGGCCGCCGATCAGGTGGATCGGCTCATTCTCCGGGATGTTGAATGGGTACGCGCCCCATAGATCAAGTGCATCGATAGCGCCGATGGCGGTGCGCGGGCGGTAGATCAGGGCTCCCACCCGACGAATGTCCCGATCGATGGCGCGCCCCGGCGGGACGTAGACGCCCGGGAAGATCCGAACGAGGACGCCGTCAGCAAGGGCGTCGTCGAGAACATGCTCAGGGACGAGCGCGAGCGCCGTCCTGCGAGAGATCACACCTCGACGCACGACTTCGGCTTGGAGTTGACTCCGCATTGCGCCACCGTGCGGCAGGTCGCGGCTTCCGAGTCGCACAACAGACAGCTCTGTGGATGGATTCGGCGGCTGTGGACAGCGTCAGGACGGTCTTTGAGTCGCCATACCTGGCCGATTTCGCCGCCAGAGTCTGGGTAGGGCGACTGAGATGTTCAGCTGTCCGTCCGCGCGCTGACTTCGTCGGTCACTTTGGCGATGCGTCGGTCGCGGGTCTCAGGCTTCTTGGCCTCCGCGACCGACTGCGCCCATGCCTTGCGCTGCGTGTATGACGCCGCGTCGAAGACGCCGCGGAGGTCGCCGAGCGCCTCGGCAAGTTCGGAAGGTATGGCGACAACGCGTTCCTCGTCGTCATGCCATAGCTCGATGACGACAGCGTCACCGGGGCCGACGCCCGCGCCGCGAAGGATCTGCTGGTTGAACCGGATGCCTTGGTAACCACCCATCCGGAAAGCACGTGTACGGAACGGCGAACCGTTGATCGTCCCCGCGACCGGGACCCGGACTCCCCCGCCGAGAGCCGCGAGGTCAGCGTCCGACAACGCGACGCCAGGTTCATCGTCGAAGACGACCTCGAACCGAAGCGGCATCAGCCGGCGACGGACTCGAGGACCTCGTCGGATACGTCGAAGTTGGCCCACACGTTCTGCACGTCGTCGGAGTCCTCGAGCGCGTCGACGAGCCGCAGCACCTTGCGACCGGTCTCGTCGTCCAGTGGCACCGACACCGACGGCAGGAAGGACACGTCGGCCGACTCGACCGGGATCGAGGCCGCTTCCAAGGCCACCCGCACCGCGTGCGCGTCGGTCGCCTCGCTGATCACCTCGAACGCCTCGTCGAGGTCGTTGACCTCTTCCGCGCCTGCATCGAGGACCGCGGCCAGCACATCGTCCTCGGTCAACCCGCCCGCCTTGGACACGATCACGACGCCCTTGCGGTTGAAGAGGTAGGCGACCGAGCCCGGGTCGGCGAGCGATCCGCCGTTGCGGGTGAACGCAACCCGTACCTCGGACGCGGCCCGGTTGCGGTTGTCGGTCAGGCACTCGACGAGTACGGCGACCCCGCCCGGCGCGTATCCCTCGTACATGATCGACTCGTAGTCGGCGCCGCCGGCGTCGAGCCCGGCGCCGCGTCGTACGGCGCGGTCGATGTTGTCGTTGGGCACCGAGTTGCCCTTGGCCTTGGCGATCGCGTCAGCGAGCGTCGGGTTGCCGGCCGGGTCACCGCCGCCAGTGCGCGCGGCGACTTCGACGTTCTTGATCAGCTTCGCGAACAATTTGCCGCGGCGTGCGTCAACGACAGCCTTTTTGTGCTTGGTCGTCGCCCATTTTGAGTGGCCGCTCACCGCGTGCTCCTTTCGCCCGAAGCAGTCTAGCCGCGAGCCCGTCCCCCTGATGGGCTGAAGCGCACAAGGGCTAGACGGCGGCTCGGCGGCCACAGCTTCAGTCCGGCTTGGCATGCCTCGCGATCCTGACTAGCTGGCGGATCCCGACGTGACCAGTGCTGCTCCCGCCTTGAGCAACGGCCATGCACGCGCCAAAAGCGGCCAACTCTCCCGTTCAAGCCGGCGCACGTTGGTGCGGCGTTGATGTCCTGTTGTCCTTAGATAACGGCGGACTTGTTAGTCAATTGGGATGTAGTTGTTGACAGAGCGCCCAGCCAGTCCTGTCCGTTCTGCCCGGACGAATCCTGCTTCGGTTTCAATGTTCGCGCCACGACATCACGTATCGAGATCGCGCAGACACGAGCCGTCAACCGTCACGCAGAGTCATTCAACCTGTCCGAACGGCTCCTTAACGTCGCCGATGGACAACTACGTCCGAATCCTTGAGCTGCGGGGGGAAACATGAGCATCACGCTCTCACCGACCAGCTGGCGCAGATACCCCCTCACGGTGGTGGGCGCGGCGGCCGTACTCATCAGCGGGGTGGCGATCAACGCGACGCTGGCGAGCGGCGCTGGAACGTGCGCGCCCGGTGCTTGTCTGTCCGGCAGCACGTTCGAGTCGGGTGATGGAAACGACGCGGTGGCGGCGGACGTGCTGGGCACCGACCTGGACTGGTCGACCTACACCGTCAACGGGACGCTGAACGGCGTCACCTACTTCAAGCAGCAGGACAAGGCGCCCGGTAACAACGACGACTCGTATGGCAACGGGGCCAAGGAAGACGACGTCAACCCCGGCGTGGTGAGCGGATCGATCCCGCCGAACAAGAGCGATCTGGACAGCTTCTCCACGGCTTACGAGACCAATCCCACGAACAACCACACACTGCTCTACCTGAAGTGGACTCGGTTGAACGTCCTCGGCAGCGCAGACATGGACTTCGAGTTCAACCAGCTCACCACCCCGGTTTCGTCCGCGACGCCCACCGTCCACACGTATCCCTCGGGTCAACCGGTTCGTACGGACGGCGACATCCTGATCACCTACGACTACGGCGGCAGCGGCGCACCGGTGATCGCGCTACTGCACTGGCTCAGCGGTTCGGAAAGCGCCAGCCTTTGCTATTCGTCGAGTGCACTGCCCTGCTGGGGAAACCGCTCGCAGGTCAGCACGTTGAACCCCCCGACGGCGAATGGTGCCTCCTACCCAAGCGGCCTCTCCGGCGAAGCGGGTATCGACCTGACGGCAGCGAATGTGTTCGCCACGTCCGGCAGCTGCGAAACGCTGGGCGGCGCGGTTCTCAAGAGCCGCTCGTCAGGGTCGTCGTTCACCTCTTCGCTGAAAGACTTCATCCTTCTGCCGGTCGGTCAGATCCACGTGTCCAACTGCGGCTCGGTGACAGTGACGAAGACCGCCAACGACAACAGCTCTCAAGCCGGCGCGGTCTTCACGCTCTATAGCGGCGGTTCCTTGCCGGCCCCCGTCGGCAGCCCGACGACCAACCGCATCGTCGACCCGGCTGACGGCGTCGTTGGTTCGTGCACGGTCCAGACGGATACGACGTGCACGACATCGTCCGGCAACACCTCCTTCATCAACCTGCAACCAGGCCAGTACACGCTCGACGAGACAACGGTTCCCAGTGGCTACACGAAGCCGACGACCCTGGCGGACACGTTCACGGTCACGGCCGGTGTCAACACCACAAAGGCCTATGTCGACACCTTCAACCCGGCCAGCCTGACGGTGAGCAAGCAGGACGACGGTGGTGGTCCGGTGAACGGTGCGACGCTCCAGCTCTACAGCGGAGGGAGTGCGATCGGTACGCCGATCAACACCTGCACGACCAACGCCGTCGGCGCGTGCCTGTGGCCGGGACCGAACAACACGACGCTGACGACGCTGACGGGGCTCACCCCTGGCCAATACACCATGGCTGAGGCGACCCCGCCATCTGGCTACACGGCGATGTCCCCCGACACCTTCACTCTGGTCAACGCGCAGACGAAGACGGTGACCTACACCGACCCGCGCAAGTTCAAGGTGATCGTGCTGGTCTGCACGGAGCACGACAACAAGCTGCACCCGAGTTCCGTCACGATCGATGGGACAACTGGGTTGACCACGGCAAGCAGCTCGATCGCTAGCTCAACTCTCACCGAGAGCGGACTGTGCGGCATCACAGCCGGCAGCAAGAGCGGGCTGGCGTCGTCGAGCACAACCGCCAAGACCATGTCCGTGACGATCGCTCCATAAGCTCGTCGAACCAAAGCGGGGGCCGGCCAATTGGCCGGCCCCCACTGTTGTCTTCTTGCTCACTCAGTGACGGTCGTCATCCCTTGGGCTGACTGGCCCGACGCACTGGCCTGCAACTTCACCGTGTAGGTGCCGCGGCGGACCTTGCGCCCCTTCGCATCAGTCCCGTCCCAGACTGCACTCACAGAGCCGGCATTCCGCGCAACGTTCGACAGCAGAGTTTTCACCGTCGTCCCATCTCCTGCCAGCACCGTCATGGTCACGGTCGCTGCCGTGGAGATCGTGCCGCTGACGGTCCAGCTCTTTCCGGACGAGTCGAGGGCGGCAGACATCCCGGTCACTGTCAGCTGCGCCGGAGGGGGCGTGGACGTAGATCCCGACGAAGGCGGCGTACGGAAGGTCGTGGCGAGGAAGTTGGCAAGACCCGGGACGCTGGCTGCGGGCGGAATGTCGCCGTTGAGCTGCGGTCCTGCAGCGGCATTCGGCGTGCCGAACAACTGGCGGTAGTCCTCGGCGATCATCTCGCGCGGGTCCCAGGCATAGGACGATCCGATGCGCGAGTCGCCGTAGACGCCGCGCGCCTTGAGGTACGCCGTGAGCGACGGGTCCTGCTGAACCATGTAGGCGTAATAGAGCGACCACGCGTGGCCGTACTCGTGGAACAGCGTGTTGTCCCCACTATCGAGCCAGGTCAGGTAGTCGATGTCCGACGTCGCGGAATATGCGGTGTAGGTCCCGTTCGTCTGGGTCGTACTCGCCGTCGTGACCGCACTCGAGCCTAGGTCGAACTGGATCGTCACGTACGCCGCCTCCGCACCGACCATCGTGCCCTGCATGAGCGCTTTGTAGATCGTCTGTGCATCCACGACGTCGTCGTAGCTGCGGACCGTGAGGCCGTTGGAGCCGACATACGAGCTGATCGGTGCGTTGGCATTGGTGGAGCGCACGATTTGGCGCCAGCCGAAGTCGACCTGCGCCGAGCCTGACAGCGTGACCGTACGGATCGGTTGAAGCGAGCCCGTCGTCGTCGGCACCCAGTTCTGGCGGATTCCGTACCACGATCCCGGAGCCAGCCGGACCGTGTAGGTGCCGTCGGCGAGACCCGTGAATGTGTAGGTCCCGCTGCCGTCGGTTTGATAGTTGGCGACAAAGTTGCCGCTGCTGTCCATCAGATAGATGTTGATCCCGGACATCGGCGTCTCGCCGGACTCGTAGATCCCATCCCGGTTGGTGTCCTGGAAGACGACCCCGGTGATGCTGCTGGTTGTGCTGGCGTGCGCCGCGGGTGCGTACGACACGACAATCGCCGCGGCCGTCATCGCGCCCAAGAACAATCGGCATGAACGAAGCACGGTGCCTCCACTGCTGGGTGGGTGTGGCGGCTGTTACTTCGGCTTTTTCGAGCCGGGGCTTTAGCCCATTCGGGCTACGCCCGATAACCCATATGGCCCAGTGGGGCTAGATCAAACCTCGGGCAATGTCTACAAACAGGCGATGGATTCGGGCGTCTCCGGTCAATTCCGGATGGAACGACGTCGCGAGCAGCTGGCCCTGGCGAACGGCGACGACTTTGCCGGCCGCGACACCGTCCCGAATCGTCGCCAGGGCAGTGACACCGGCGCCGATTTCTTCGACCCAGGGCGCGCGGATGAACACCGCGTGGAACGGTCCACCGTCCTCCACGCCCGTAACCGACAACGACTCCTCGAACGAGTCGACCTGGCGTCCGAACGCGTTGCGCCGAACTGTGACGTCGAGGCCGCCGATGCCGATCTGGTCGGCCGTGCCGTCCAGCACCCGGTCGGCGAGCAGGATCATCCCGGCGCAGGACCCGAATGTCGGCATCCCGTCGCGCACCCGCTTTTGCAGCGGCTCCAACAAGTCGAACGTCACGAGCAGCTTGCCGATCGTCGTCGACTCGCCGCCCGGGATGACGAGCGCGTCAACGGCATCGAGCTCCGTCGGACGCCGTACCTGGGAAACCTCCGCCCCCGCCGACGTGAGAGCGGCAACGTGCTCGCGCACGTCTCCTTGCAGCGCGAGCACCCCGACCCGGGGTGCGCTCACGACTACCAGCCGCGCTCGGCGAGCCGGTGTGAGACCGGGAGCGAGTCGACGGTGATGCCGACCATGGCCTCGCCGAGACCGCGCGAGACCTTCGCAACGACATCCGGGTCGTCATGCATGGTCGTCGCCTCGACGATCGCCCGCGCGCGCTTCGCCGGGTCGCCCGACTTGAAGATGCCGGAGCCGACGAAGACACCGTCGGCGCCGAGCTGCATCATCATCGCCGCGTCAGCCGGCGTCGCGATGCCACCGGCGGTAAACAACACGACCGGGAGCGCGCCGCGCTCGGCGACCTCGCGGACAAGCTCGTATGGCGCCTGCAGCTCCTTGGCCGCGACGTAGAGCTCGTCGGGCGACAGCGACGTCAAGCGCCGGATCTCACCACGGATCGCGCGCATGTGCGTCACGGCGTTGGAGACGTCGCCGGTGCCGGCCTCGCCCTTCGACCGGATCATCGCCGCGCCTTCGGCCAGCCGACGCAGGGCCTCACCCAGGTTGGTCGCGCCACAGACAAAGGGAACGGTGAACTGCCACTTGTCGACGTGGTGCGCATAGTCGGCCGGGGTGAGCACCTCGGACTCGTCGACGTAGTCGACACCCAGCGACTGCAAGACCTGCGCCTCGGCGAAATGGCCGATCCGGCACTTCGCCATGACCGGGATCGACACGGCCTCGATGATCCCGTCGATCATGTCGGGGTCGCTCATCCGCGAAACGCCGCCCTCAGCGCGAATGTCCGCCGGGACACGCTCGAGCGCCATCACCGCGACCGCGCCGGCATCCTCCGCGATCTTCGCCTGCTCAGGCGTGACGACATCCATGATGACGCCGCCCTTGAGCATCTCGGCCATGCCGCGCTTGACCCGCGCCGTACCTGTTTCGTGCTGTTCAGTCACACCTCAATCGTACGGCGCGCTCGCGCGGGCGACATCCGAGATTTCGGCCGTGACGTCGTCGATCTCGAAGTACGCCGGGAGTGGCGCGCGGCCGGCCAGATGCAGCAGGCGAACGATCCGGCGGCGCCGTACGACCAGGGCATCGCGGACGGCGTCGTTGTGGAAGCGCCGGGCGAAGCCGGCACGGGTGACCGCGTCGATCAGCGCCTCACGCTGCGCCGGCGTCAGCGCGGCCGGGCTGTCCAGCGCCTCGCGAATGGCCCGCGACAGCTGATTTTCCGCCCGCTCACGCGCGTGGGTGAGGTCAATTGCGCGTGACGTGCCTTCTATCGACACTGACGCGCAATTGCCCGCCGCGGCGGCGAGACCCACCGACCCCGCCACGCCCGCGCGATAGCCCAGCGCGGCGTCCAGCCCGGCCCGTGCAGCGTCGAGGCGCAGGTGTATCCGGTCGAGCCGGCCGGCCGCCCAGGCAGCGTAAACACCCGTCCCCCCCACGAGGACGAGCGCGAACGCAAGCCACACCGCCACGTCCCGACGCTAGGCGAACGTGATCAACTTTGCGACTCAGGTGCGCTTGAGTCCGAGTTCCCGGGCGAAGTTGATCACGTTTGCCATGAGGGACGGCTCCTCGGGCTCCTCGGTCACGCGCTCCGGCGCGGCGGCGATCGTCATCTCGTAGACCCGGAGCACCTCGCGGCCGACGACCGACCAGTCATAGCGGCGTACGACGTCCATCCCGGCCTTGCGCATCAGGTTCTGTCGGGCGTCCGAGCCCAGGACGGTCGCGCACGCATGCGCCAACGACTCCGCGTCGCCGACCGTCGACAGCACGCCCGCGCTGCCGCCATCCGAGGTCTCGAGCACCCGCCGGAACGCGTCGAGGTCGCTCGCGACCACCGGGGTCGACGCGGCCATCGCCTCGAGCAGGATGATGCCGAAGCTCTCCCCGCCGATGTTGGGCGCGGCGAAGACGTCGACCGAGCGATAGGCCCGCGCCTTCGTCGCCTCGTCGACCTGGCCGAGCAACACGATCCGCTCGTCAAGGGGTCCGTCGACGTCACCCGGTCCGGCGACGAGCAGTCGCAGCCCGGGGCGTTCCTTCCAGAGATAAGGCATCGCCTCGAGCAACACGTCGAGACCCTTGCGCGGCTCGTCGATGCGACCGACGAACCCGATCGCTCCCCCGTCACCGGGCCAACCGTCAAGCGGCGAAGCGTCGGCGAAGCGCGACACGTGTACGCCGTTGGGCACCACGACCGCGTCCGCGCCGAGATGCTCGACGATCGTCTTGCGCGCAGCCGGCGACACGGCAATGCGCCCGACGATCTTCTCGATGTGCACTTGCAACGGCGACTGCAACATCGCAAGGATTCGCGACCTGGCCTGTGCCGCGTGGAACGTCGCCACAATCGGTCCACGTGCATTCATCAACGCGAGCAGCGACAGCGACAGCGTCTCCGGTGAATGCAAGTGCAAGACGTCGAAGTCGCCGTCGTGCAACCAGCGTCGTACCCGCGCCAACGACAACGGCCCGAACGTCAACCGCGACACCGACCCGTTGAACGGCACCGGCACACTGCGCCCGGCGCGCGTCACATACGCCGGCAGCGGCGCGTCTTCATCGTCGACCGGCGACATGACCGACACGTCGTGGCCGAACTCGACCAGCGTCTCCGCGAGATCACGGATGTGCGCCACCACGCCGCCCGGGACATCCCAGGGATAAGGAGAGACCAGCCCGATCCTCATCAGACGGCTCCGGCGGCGGCGGGGATGCGCGACAGGTCCAGGTCGGCCGTCCAGACGCGCTGGAGCATGTGCCAGTCCTGCGGCGCCGCAGCAATCGCGCTCGCGAACGCGTCCGCCAACCCCTGCGTCATCGCCTGAACCTGCCCGGCCCGGTCCAGCGCCCTGCCGTTGCTTGCGGGCGGCCGCTGGATCGGCGGATGCGCATGAATACAGAGTCTCCGAGGATCCGGATAGGTCAAGGTGATCGGTTGCAACACGGCACCGGTGTCTACCGCAAGTGCTGCAGGGCCCGCGGGCATCCGTGCCGCCTCGCCGAAGAACTGCACCTCGAGCCCGGTCGCGGTCAGGTCGCGGTCGGCCAGCAGCGCGAGCGTCCCGCCCGACCGCAACCGATCCGCCAACACCTCGTATGGCGCCCGCTCACCTCCGGTGAGCGGAAGAACCTCCATGCCGAGACCTTCGCGGAACTCGACGAACCGGTCGAACAGTGACGCGGGCTCGAGCCGCTCCGCCACCGTCGTGAACTTCGACACGACCGCGCCGGTCAGCCACGCTCCGGCCCAGTCCCAGTTGCCCATGTGCGGCAACGCCAGGATCATGCCGTTCGGCGAGGCCGCGCCGTCGCGTATCCGCTGGTCCGACTCACCGACAAACGTCGTCCGTTGCACGACGTCGATGCGTGACATCCGCGGCAGCTGGAACACCTCACGCCAATAGCGCAAGTACGACCGGACGCCGCGATGCGTCAGCCGTCGCATCTCGTGCTCGCTCGCCGCCGGCCCGACAACGCGACGCAAGTTGGCCGTCAGGCGCCGTACCCCGTGGCCGTTGCGCACATAGACCGCGTCGGCGATCGCGTCGAACTGGCGGCGGGCGATGCGCTCGGGGGTGCCGCGTACGACGGCCCAACCCGCGGCGTAGGCAGCGTCGACGACGCTCGATCTCCTATCCGGCATCAGGCCGGCCGCGTCTGACGTCGTACCTCGACGATGCGCTGTACCACGGTGATGGTTGTCGCCAGCGCCAGACCCCAGAGGGCGGCGCGGCGCAGCTCGGGGACATCGAACAAACCGCTCAGTCCGGTGCATACAAGGATCGCGATCAGCCGTTCGGAGCGTTCGAAGAAGCCGACGTTGCAGGTGAGGTCGAGCGACTCCGCACGGGCTTTCGCGTACGACGTGACGACACCGGCGACGAGGTCATACAAGGCGACCGCGCACATGGTGATGCTGTTGCCGTCGCCGGCATACCAGAGGGCGAGCGCGCCGAACACCGCGCCGTCGCCGATGCGGTCCATCGTCGAGTCGAGGAACGCGCCCCACGCACCGGAGCTGCCGCGGACGCGAGCGACTGCGCCGTCGAGCATGTCGGAGAAGACGAAGGCGGTGATGACGAGGGTGCCGAGGAAGAAGTGCCCGCGCGGATAGAAGCCGAGCGCGCCACCGGCGACGCCGATCGTGCCGACGATGGTGAGCGCGTCCGGCGTGACTCCCCACGCGACAAGGCGTCGGGCGACCGGCTCGGTCACCCGATTCACTTGCTCACGCGCGTGGATTCCGAGCATCGCGTGTGGAGCCTATCGGCGCCCGGGTGCGCCCCAGACACAGCAATTGCGCGTGGCGATCGTTCTATCGATCGCCACGCGCAATTGGACGCCCCAGGCTCCCCCTAAGGTCGAGCCCCTATGCCACGTCCCTTATGCCGTGGGGCGGCGGCGACGCGGTCGGGTCAGATACATACCGACCAGGATCATCACCGAGCTCAGAACCACCGTCTGGAGGAGCGGGAACGGCAGACCCGTGAACGGCAGCGGCGTCGGCTCCGTGGTCGGCTTCTTCGTCGGCGGCTTCTGGTTGGAGATACCCAGGACCGCGACGATGTCGGTCTTGACCGTGTTGGAGTCGATCGGGTCGACCTGGTCCGAACCCACCACGCCGAAGTTCGTGACGGTCTCCGGCGGGATGCCGCCGTCGGCCGCCGGAGTCGGCGAAACGATGAGCACCGTGAAGGTCAGGGTGACTGTGTCGCCCTGCGCCATGTCGCCGACGTTCCAGGTCACGACACCGGCCGCCTCCGCCGCCGAGCAACCGGTGGAGCAGGTCGCCGACGCCGGGACGTAGTCGGTGCCGTCCGGCAACTTGTCGGTAACGATGACGCCGGTCTGGTCGGTCCCACCAGTTGTGACGACGAGCGTGTAGGTGAGGTTGTCGTCATACTCGGCGGTCTTCTTGTCGACCGACTTCACGACCGCGAGCGTCGGTGTCGGCGTAGCCGGGACGGAGACGGTCACCGTGTCGGGGTTCGACTGGACCGGGCCGAGCCCGGCTCCGCCGATCGTGGCGACGTTGGTGAGCTGCTCGCCGTCGGTGGCTGTCTGGGCCACCGTCACCACGAACGACACTGAGCCGCCGGTGCCAGCACCGAGGTTGCCGATCGCCCAGCTAACGGTCCTTGTGTTTGCGTCATAAGTGCCACCGGCGGAGGCGCTGGTGAAGTTGACGTCGGCGGGCAAGGGGTCGGACGTCACGACGGTGCTTGCCGGCGCGTTGCCGGTGTTCGCGTAGGTCAACGTGTAGGTGATCGAGTCGCCACGCTGCACCGTGCTTCCGGCAGCCGGCACCGAGCTCTTCGCCAGGGTCAGGTTCGGTGCACCCGGAGGCGGCGGACCGGCACAGTTGAGCGAGAAGTTGTGCACGACCGGCGAGCCGACGAGGTCCGGACCGCTGACAGACACCGACTGCCCGGCCACGGCGTTGTAGACCTTGGTCGTCGCCGGCGTCGCAGCTGCAGTATTCGCCGGCACGACGAGGTTCTCGTGCGTGCCGTCCGGCTTGGTGATGTCGAGCGTTTCGTCCGTGCCACCGACGTTGGTAGCGGTGACCGTGATTGTGCTCGGCGGACCACAACTGTCGGCGAACGCAACAGCGGGGGAAGCGGGTGTCGGCTTGACGACCGTGTGGATCGACGAGGAGTTGTTGGCCGCGTTCGGGTCATGAGCGGTCGCGATCGTGGCTGTGTTGGGCACGCCCGGCGCGGCGAACACCTGAGTCGGTGTCACAGCGATGGTGATGTCGCCGGCGTCGGTGTTGGCTGCAAGCGACCCGACCAAGGTGCACGTCACGGTCTGGCCGACCGGGGCGGGGCAGTTCCAACCTGCACCGCTCGCGGAGCTGATGGTCAGCGAGGGGTCAAGCGTGTCGGTGACGGTGACAGGAGCTGTCGTGGGGCCCGCACCGACGTTGCGAACGTGCAGCGTGTAGGTCAGCGGAGCTCCGACGGTTGCCGGGTCGGGATTGGCTTCCTTGATGATCCGCAGGTCCGGCGCGACGATCGGCGTCGTCGCTGTGGACGTGTTGTTGGTGTAGTGCCCGTCAGCAGGGCCGTCGCCGGCCATGTCCACCTGGGCCGTGTTGCTGATGCTGCCGGAAGTGCTCGGCGGCGCGCCGAGAGCGGAGTCGTCCGCAGTGCCGGTCAGGGTGATCGCGTCTGCGCTCGCTCCCGCGGCAAGTCCAGCGGGCAGCGTGCAGGTCAGCGTGTTGGCGACGATGCCGCAGGTCCACGGCGAGGCTGCCGGTTGGATGGCGTCCGGGTTGGTGATGGTCGCCGGAATGAGGTCCGTGACGGTGATTGCCGCAGCCGGACCGTTGCCGTTGTTGGTGACGGTGAGCGAGTAGTTGAGGGTGTCCCCAGCGTTGACGTTGTTGGGATTGTGACTCTCAACCTTGTCGATACCAACGTCGACGACGGGTGCAACCGGGTCGCTGAAGGTTGGCGCAGCCAAGACCGGGTTCGGCGTCGCGTCAGAAATGGTGAACGTCGCAACAGTGGGGTCGATGCCGAAGCCGCTCGGCGCGTTCGTTTCCTCGATTTTCCAGTCGCCGGTGGCGAGCCCGGTCACCTTGATGGTGCCGGCGGTGTTGTCAGCGTCCTTTGCCCCGTTGTCGGTCACGGTGATGGCCGACACGTTCGGCGGCGGCGCAGAAGTGCGGGTCAGCTTGAACGTCGCGCAGCACTGCGGGCTGCCGTCCGAAGCCTTGACTTTGGTGAACGTGACCGAGCCGAGCGAGTCGCTAAAGCTCAACGTCTGGGCACCGAATGACGGCGCACCGGTCGTGGACTGCGGACCGCCCGAGTCCAGAAGGTAGCCAGGAGGCGCGACGGTCTCCGTGACGGTGTAGTTCTGGCCGGCGGCAAGCGGAATGGCGCTAGCGAACTCGAGAACGCCGTTCGACGTGTTATCCGGATCGTTCGCGCCGCCGTCGGTGACGGTGAGCGCCGGAGGCTTTCCTGTGGTGGGGTCCGGGCTGATGGTGAACGTCGCACCACCCAGCGGGTTGGCGCCATCGTCCTTCGTGATCTTCAGGTCGAAGCAGCTACCGGGCAGGTTGAGCTGAACCGGCTTGATGAAGTCCTTGACCTCCGCGTTGTTGACATCCGAGGCGCGGGAGCGTGCGTTGAGGAAGTGGAACGGCGGGATACCGCAGCCAGTCTTGCCCTGCGCGGTGAGGATCGCCGTGAGGTCGAACCCGAACTCGGCGAACTGGTCGGCCGGGATCATGCCGCCGTTGGCCTTGGCGACCGGGTCGTTCGGGTCAAGCGGCGCAATCGCGACCGGGTTGACCGCGCTGTCGAAGGCCGGCCCCGGAGCTGGAATGGGCACATAGTTGGTGCCGTCGAACTGGTCAACCCCGTCCGCGGCCAGCGACGGGTTGTTGCCTACCTGCGTGACGTTGAAGCGAACGTCGCCGGCCTGGCGGTCCGGAACTTCCACGCCGTGGCTGTTGTTCTTGTCCTTCTGGTTGAGCTCAACGACGAAGTTGACGGAGCCGACGTTGCTAGCGCGCTCGAAACCGAAGTAGACGTACTGGTGGCCAGTACCCGGGTCAACGTGGTCCCAGGCGTACACCGGGCCGATGTCGTCCTTGCCCGGCGCCGTCGCTTTCAGCGCCCACCCGTCAGGGTTGTCTTCCTTTGAGCCAGTGAAGACGCTGGTGTCGCTGCCGCCGATGTTGTCGGTCGCGATGGGCTGGGCAAGCGGCACCTGCACGGCCGCGCTGTCCCAGTCGAGGGCGGCGCTCGCCGTGAGGTTGCCATCGAGTTCGAAGCCGCCGAAGGTGCTCGCGGCGCTCGCGGAGGAGGCGAATGACACTGGCACGGCAACCGCCGCAACGAGCATTGCAGTCACCAGATGTGGCGATTTGCGCAGCCGTCGCGTCCAGCTTCGCTGTTTGGCGTGCCCCGACATGGCCTTTTCCTCTCAGACGGCATACGTCTTTCGAGGGTCAGAATGATCTTGCCTCGTCGATACGTGACCACCACTCACCCAACATTTGCCCAACGAATGCCTAGAAGCGGCTCTCATGGGAGACAGTTCAGCAATGACGACTCCGTCCGGTTCATCACGTTCCACTTCCACGCGCGCGCCTCGCAAGCTGACGGCGAAAAAGGCCGACCGCAGCGCAGCCATCGATCCGTGGCTTACGGAGCTGTGGGACCGCAAGGGCACCGACTTGCTGCTGACGGCCGGCGCTCCCCCGCTGCTGCGTATCGACGGCGACCTCCAGCCGTATGACGGGCTGGACGCGCTCAGTCCGGCCGAGGTGGACAAGATCGTCGCGCAGGTCCTTGGCGATGACCTGATGGCCAAGTTCGACTTTGACGGCGAAGTGGACTTTTCGTTCTCGTGGAAAGGCCAGGCGCGTTTCCGGGGAAACGCTTTCCGGCAGCGGCACTCGTCAGCTCTCGCGCTGCGGTTGATCCCGTTCCACATTCCTTCGTTCGATGAGCTCGGCCTGCCGGAGATCGTCACCAAGTTCGTCAACCTGCCGCTCGGCCTCGTGCTCGTCACCGGACCGACCGGTTCGGGTAAGTCGACGACGCTCGCGTCGATGATCGAGTACATCAACCAGCACCGGGCCTGCCACATCGTGACGATCGAGGACCCGATCGAATACATGCACCACCACGCCAAGTCCGCGGTCAACCAGCGCGAGATCGGCGAGGACACCATTTCCTTCGAGCGCGCGCTGAAGAGCGTGCTACGTGAGGACCCCGACGTCCTGCTCCTCGGTGAGATGCGCGACCTCGAGTCCATCGCCGCGGCGCTGACGATTGCTGAGACCGGTCACCTCGTCTTCGCGACGTTGCACACCAACGACACCGCGCAGGCTCTCGACCGCATCGTCGACGTCTTCCCGGCTGACCGCCGGCCGCAGATCCAGGTGCAGCTTGCGCACGTGCTCGCCGGGGTTGTCTACCAACGCCTGATGCCGCGTGTCGGTGGCGGTCTGGTCGCCGGCTTCGAGGTCATGGTCGGCAACCACGCGGTGCGCAACCTCGTCCGCGAAGGCAAGACATCGCAGCTGCGCAACGTCGTCGCCACGCACCAGGGCGAAGGTATGCAGACGCTGGAGATGGACCTCTCTCGTCTCGTCGCCGAGGGTCAGATCGACCTCGAGACGGCACGCGAGATCAGCATGCACCCGCGCGAGGTCTCCGCTCCCCCGGCAACCGAACCCGAGCCCACGGGCAAGGGCGGCCAGCACCGCAAGCTCAGCGTCCGCCGGTAGTCGCCGCACGCCGGCAGGCCGCGTACGCCGTGGTTGCCAATTTGGGCCGCCGCGCACGCGATGGGGTTATGTCCTCCCCTGGACGTTCCTGCGCGTCGATCATGACGTTCGCAGCATGTTGCGCGACGTCGCCACGCTCGCGCAGCGCGCATCCGCTGCTGCAAACGTCAGTGGCAACGCGCAGGCCCAACACGCATGCGTTGAATACGTCGCACTCAGTCGGTGCTGCTTACCGCAGAGTGCTGACTGCGTAAGCGTCGAGCGCGATCGTGCCGATCACCGCGAGGATCAGCAGTACGACGAAGAACTCGCCGGCGCGCCCGGACGATGCATAGGTGTCGTAGAGAGCCACATCGCCTCCGTTCGCTTCGCGTTCGACCAAGTACCCATTCGGTGTTAGTTATCTCTTCGGTCGCAGGACCAAATAATGAATGACGAAGACGGACTAGTCATTGCGCCGCGCGACAGGTGATCCAACTGACACGATTTCGCCATCCATAAAGTGAGACATTACGTGTCAGGTCGGCAACGTGTGGTTCTGTCGTGGTGGCCGAGGCATCGCGACCGCTGCACTGAGCCGGCTGACGGAGTGGGCTTTTGACCTCGGCATGGAGCGCATCGAGATCAACAAGACCTGCGTGAGGACACCGAGATCTGGTCCCGCCTTTCGACGGATTGCCGTCGTCGGTCGGTTGACCCCCGCGTCCCGCCGTCGCGCCGCTAGCCACAGAAGACGCGGTGTGCCCTTCTGAGCGAGGAAATCCGGCGAGGATGCGCGGATGCCACCGCCCAGACCAACGTGTCTAGCTCCTTTACAGGGGTCGTCTAGTGGCTTTACACTGTGACCGCGCGGGACGTCATCCGACGAATGCGCACACTCTCGCGCTCGGCGGAGCGGATCGGCCAAGTGGGATCGCATCAGCGATGGCCCGACAGGGCGCGCATTGCCTAGGAGAGGGGTGGCTGCGTTGAACTCAAATGGTAGGCGTGGCACCAGTCAACGGTTCATCGCTCGTTATCGGTGGGATGGCAGCAACTGGATCGTGGAGTACGACGAGCCAGACATCTCCACCTACGGAAGAACGTTGGCGAAGGCAATGACCGCCGCTCGTGAGGCACTCGCCGTCACCTTGGATTATCGAAGCGTTCGCGACTTGCTCGCGTCCGTCGATCTCGAGGACCACATCGAAACGGATGCGATCGACTCCGCAGAGCTGGCCTCGCTACGGCGCGACCGCCAAGCGCTAGACCGCCAACTTGATGAGGTTGCCGTGCGAACCGCAGAACTCGCCGGGCGCTTAGTCAAAGCCGGGATGTCCTACCGTGACACCGCCACGGCGGTCGGCCTCTCACACCAACGCATCGCTCAGATCGTGAGCGATACCTAAGGCATTAGCCGTGGGCCGGGACGATCCAGATGTCGAGGCAGCTGCCCGGATAGATGCTCGCGGTCATGCAGTGCGTGCCGCGCGCGAAGTAATTCCCAGGTCGCATGTGCAACCGCGTCGACTTGCCCGGCGGCACGCGATAGCGGCCCATCCCCCGCAGATGACCGCTCACCACCCGAGGGCGCTGACCGAAGTCGCCAGTGGCGTTGACGATCCGCACCGAAGAAACCGTCGACGTACGCCAACACGGCGGTTGCGGCACGTCGGGCTCGATACGGAACGTGAGCTCCTGCTGGCCGGAACGCGCAGTCGAGCAGGGTCGCGCCGGCGGCCCGGGACCGTCCGAAGGGACCGCGCAGGCCGGCGTCCCACGGGTCGAGTGGCAACCGTGCGCGGTCAGGCTGGGCGACTTTCCGATGAGGTTGAGCGTCACCTGCCGAGCCACGAGAGTGGGCGACTCGGCTGACGCCGCCACGGATACGAGTTGCACAAACGACTGACCGATCCGGGTCGTACCCGCGCGCGCCAACGGGACCGTCGCTCGTATGACGGCCGACCACGCGCCGCCCGGTGGAAGCGATGGCAAGGGACAAGACGTCGTACCCGACCGGAGCTCACACGGTCCGGCGAAGTGTCGAGACCACTCTTCCTTCGCGACCCCCCGCGACCCGGCGACCGTCGCAGTGCTTGCGAGCCACAAGCCCGACGCCGGAGCAGCTCCGGTGTTGTCGACAGTGACGCGGATCCGGCGCGCGAGACCGACCACGATGTTGGGAGCGTTGCCGGCATCGAGCCGCAATCCGATCGAGCTCGCCGCCACAGCCACGGTGGACGCAGGCGCAGTGCTTGGGCTCGCCGTCGGCTTCGCATCAGTGCACGCCGCGAGCGTCAGCGCCAGAACAACAGCGAGCACCCCGCGCCTTAGCACGTCGTCACGGTAATCCCCGAGAATCGACTGGTGACTTCACAACCAGCAACCGCGTCCGACGTCCCGGTGCCGCACCGCGAGATCGAAGGGATCCGACAAGCAGATGCACGCTTGTTGGAGACGCTCCGCGACCTGGACGACGATGCGGTACGACGCCCGTGCCGCTTGCCTCACTGGACTGTCGGGCATGCGCTCACTCACATAGCGCGTAACGCCGACAGCGTCATACGTCGGCTCGAAGGTTGCGCACGCGACGAGATCGTTGATCAATACGTCGGCGGCGCAGCGGGTCGCGCCGGCGAAATCGACGCCGGCGCGGACAGGTCCGCGGCCGCGCTCGTCGCCGACATCATCGCGACGAATGACGGTGTACAAGCTGCAATCGCGGCAATGCCGGACGACGCCTGGGGACGACTGTCACGTGGTGTCGGCGGCAACTTGTCGACTGCTGAGAAGGTGCTGTTCTCGCGATGGCGTGAGGTCGAGATCCATCACGTCGATCTTGGCCTTGGCTATGAGCCGGCGGAATGGCCGGAGGATCTTGCTCGACGTTGGCTGACTGATCTGCTGCCGAAGTTGGCCGACCGTACGTCGCCACAAGAGCTGCTCGCGTGGTGTCTTGACCGCGGCACTCCCCCGACGCTCAACGCCTGGGAATGAAGAAATGTTCAGGCGTCTGCTTGAGCTTCGGATGCCTGTTCCGCGCGAAGATCGGCAACGAATTTCCGGATGAACGCTTTGGCCCGCCTAATCTCCCGGCGGTTGCCCTCTGCGTGTCCAACAATCTCCGGGTCCGGGTCCAACGGCGGAGACTCCATGACCTTGCCGGTCCGACCGCCCTCGCGAGCCGGCTCTTGCGGCATGTTGATCGCCTCCTCCGTCACAGGGTAGCGCCGAGGCCAGAGAGGACGACGCTGAAGGCGAGCATGATGACCGCGCCCGTAACCAACCGCGCTTTGCGTTGTAGGGATGAATCGGTGAAGCGGTACACGAGGATCCTCGTGTCCAGCAGTCGCTGCTTCGTGAGTTCTTCCGGTTCGGCTAGGTAACGCATCCGAAGCCGCAGCGGATCCAGTGTTGCGAAGGGCCGCGGCATGAACGCCGCCATCGCGAGTACGGCGGACATGGCGGCCGCAGCGAATCCGGCCTGACCGACCGCACCTCTGATCTGTGAAGCCGTCAGGCCCACAAGCACGCCGGCGAATCCCAAGACAACACCTGCTTTGGAGTCCAACGCTTCTCCCCGTCGCTCTAGGACCTCGAGCTCGGCCGAGACGACCTGAGACAGAAGGTCGAGGGCCGGCGGCCTGGGCATTCGACCATCGTGCCGTTCACATCTGGGGTTTTCGGCGCCGTGCGCCCGCCTGTGGACGAAGCCCGCCCGATCGCCTGAGGGTGGCCGAACATCACCCGTTTGCCACGGTGCCCTGCTGCGTTTGCGGGAACACTCCCGGGTGGTGCGTATGGCGAGGAGGGAGATGGCGTTTCGGGTCCTGCTCGTCGACGACAGCGCGTCGCATTTAGACCTTTTGTGCCTGTTGATCGACCTCGAGGACGACCTCGAAATCTGCGGCGTCGCCCAGGATGGCGCCGCAGGAGTGAGGCTTGCCGCGGAAGTGCAACCTGATGTCATCGTGAGCGACATCGACATGCCCGTGCTCGACGGCCTGCGAGCGATGCCTCTCTATCGCAAGGTCGTGCCGGCGGCTGTCGTCATACTCATGTCCAGTCGCCTGCCCGAAGACGCGGCGCGCGACGCCGAGGATGTGGGCGCCGACCTCTACATCGACAAGGGCACCGGCGTCGACACCACGATTCAGCTGCTCAGATCAGTCGCGATGGCGGCAGCAGCGCAACGTGCAGTGGTTGATCTGCGAGACCCGGAACCGGATCCGTCGGTACGACGAACTCCTTTCGACTAGCGCCCATGGCGCCGGCGAGGAGCGTCATCGACGGCAGGGCCCATTCGTTGTAGAAGCTGATCTTGTTGGTCAGCTCGAAGCCGGCGAGGATCAGGCCCGCACCGATGAGAAAGCCCGGCGCAGTCCGCGGGACGCGCAGCCACACGACGGCATACATCAGCACCAACGCAACAAGCGGCAGGATCGCGCGGATCGATGTTGGTGCGATCGGAAAGACCGAGAGCGCGTCACCGCGCAGGGGCATGTCGAAGAAGTACTTAGCCGCGTTGTCGTAGAAGCCCGCCGGCGACGCGATGAACCACGGCAAGGCGAAAGCGCCGGCAATTGCGAGCACGTTCAGCACCAGTCGGTCGCGTTGCCAAGCGAGCAGAGCCAGCACGATGAACATGAACAGCAGCGGCTCGAGCCAGGAACGCTCGACCGCGAAGATCGTGCCGGGGATTGTCAGTGCGAGACAGCGGGCGACAAGTCCCGTGCGGCCGTGGAACAGCCGACGCAAGGCGATCGCGGCGATGAGGAGTGCCGCGAGCAACCCGTAGCGAACGTCGCCATACAGCAGTCGGAACGGCGTGGGCAGGAGGAGCGAGCCGGGCAGATAGGTGAAGCCTTCGCAGACACGCCGGGCGTCGCCGGCGTCGACATCGCGTAGGGGTTGCACATGTGCGTGACGCACGTCGACGCGTGCCTAAGCAGGAACCAGACGTCGATGAACGGGCGGTGGCTTTCGCGGAGTACGACGGCCTCGGCGGTGGCGAACACGATCAGGAAGAGTCGCCATGTCCAGACGCGCGTGCCGGCGAAGAGTACGACGAGACCGAGGCCCGGCAGAGCGACCGCCAGGTGGTGCGCGACCTTGTATTGCGTGGTGTCGACCGGAATGAAGCCGATGACCCGGCGGTATCGGATGACGCCGAAGAGCAAGGAGGCTGCGGCGGCGATCCAGCGCGACGTGTTGGCGGTGTCGAGGCGGTTGCGGGTGATGAGTACGGCAGCCGCGGCGAGCCCGGTGCCTACGCCAAGGGCAGCGATGTAGGGGTGCGTCGGGGCGTAGTTGATCGAGTCGCCGATCGCGACCGCAAGGCACGTTGCGGCGACGAGGAGCTGCGCGTGACTGACTGTCAGGCGACGGGCTGGGCTGTCCATGGCGGGCTTCGTCCTGCCGGAGACGAATGGGACATATCGGCCTCACGCGGACAGCACTCTCAACTCAGCCGCTTAGAAGTAACTATTGCTACCCAACTCGGCGTAGTGAAGCGTGATCAGCAGGACACTGAGTCAATTGAACCGTGGTGTCGACGATCCTGCGGAGGTCGCCGTGCGAGACAACGATGCAGACGAGGGTTTCACGCTCATCGAACTGCTGATCGTTGTCATCGTGCTCGGGATCTTGGCCGCGATCGTCATATTCGCCGTCTCGACCACACGTGGCTCGGCTGTTAGCGCCACCTGTCGAACCGACGTCAGGGCGATCATGCGGGCAGCGGAGATGGTTCGAGTCGTCTCCGGGAGCTATCCCGCCGATGAACCTGCGTTCGTCCCAAATCCACTTAAGGAATGGCCCGGTGGTGCGGTCACTACGACCAATGGGACGACGTCGACTAGCGACGACTTCGCCTTCACCTTTTCTGGCGGCGGCGCGAGCTATGCGCTCGGCGTCTACGGCAAATCACTGGTGCGAGTTGTTCTGACTCAAACAGCCAGCGCTGGCGACGTCAGTACGGCGTGCACACCAAGTTGATGGTGACCCTCGTGGGAGAGCGGTCGGTCTTGAAAAGAATTGCCATTTGTACCGAACCTGACGTAAACGGAACTGCACAAGCAGTGTCAGTGCCCGGCCCGCTGCAACCTCTGCATTAACGTTCTGGCGTGACCACCGCCCTTTCCCCGTTTGACTTCGCCCGCCAGGCGGGCCGACCGAGGTCCCACTGGGCAGCACCGTGAGCGAACGCTCGATCGGAGCGAAACGCGGCCCCGACCTCCCGTACAAGCTGCTTGCCGGCGTCGAACCATGCCCTGCGGGCTGGCTCGTCGCCCCGGCCAAACTCGTGGGCACGAACCTCGCCCTCGAGGCGCCATTCGTGGCGAAAACCTTCCGCGAGATCATCGACTACGTTCCGTCCTACACAGCAATCGCTGCTCACATTCCGATCGGGTTGCCGACCCGCGCCTCGCACGGAGGACGTACATGCGACCGCGAGGCACGAAAACTCTTGGGCTGGCCGCGGCAGGGGGCTGTTCTGTCCGCGCCAGCTCGTCGAACGTTGTCCGCGGTGAAGGACTACGAGAAAGCCGCCGCCCTCAACGGTGGACATCTAGACATCATCACGTTCCGACTACTGCCAAAAATCGCCGAGGTGGCAGAAGTCGTTGAGCCCTACCACCAGCGCATGGTGTACGAGGTGCAGCCCGAACTCGTCTTCTATCACTTGAACGAGGACACTCCGCTGCAATATTCGAAGCGCTCGCCGAAGGGAGTAGAGGAGCGGGAGACTATTCTCCGCCGACGCGTGCCGGCGGCAGACCGCATCTTAGATGCGCACATTCCACGTGTACGCAAAGCTCATCTACTCGACGCCTGTGCTGATCTTTGGGGTGCTCGCTTGGCCGCGGGAAAGAGTGCGGCCCGCCTACCTGAGGCCCCCGAGTGGAACGACGACGGACTGCGCATGGAGATCATCCGTTAAGTAGGGCCGCGAGGGTCCGCACAGGAATGGCTCCGACCGCGGTCAACGCCCAAGCGAACAACGACCAATGACGAAGCGGCCCCGGCAAATTGCCGGAGCCGCCTCGTCATGCAGGGCCTAGGAGACCGTGGCGCCAACCGTTCCGCACTTCGCGTCAGCAACCTGAATCGTGTAAGCGGTCGATGAGTTCGTGACGTCGTAGAGGTTCGACTGCTGGTGCATGTACTGCGGCACCAGTGCCGACTCATCGGCGTAGTTGCCGTGCTGAGCGAAGTACGCCTCCTCAGCTGTTTCCACCGTCTTCCGGTCCGTGTCGCAGGCGCTTGTCTGACCCTTGTCGGTGATGTTGCCGACTGCGAAGACGACGATCGCGGCAAGGATGCCGAGGATGATGATGACGATGAGAAGCTCGATGAGGGTGAAGCCCTGCTCCTTCTCACGCATCCTGTTCAGACGCTGCAGCATGTCAGTCTCCTTCTGGTAGATGCTGCGGTGTAGGGCCCGCTGATGCGTCCCCCATGGCTTGCTGGGTGGTACTTTTGGCAGAATCCTGCCGACCTGTTCCCTCGTCAGCCACACACTGAAATCAACGTTTACCCAACGCTGAAATCAGCAGTTAGCCGACGTCACTCCAATGCTTGACTTCAGCACTTCCGTCGCCGGTGTCCTTGAACAAAACCTCGGTTCGAACGATCGGGCGGCCGCCAATGGATGCAACCAAAACCACATCCCGGTCGCCGGCCACCGTGTGCGTAACGGTTGTCGTTGTCGTGACCTGGTTTGGCGGAAGTCCCACGACAATCTGGTTCGCAATGCCGGCTGGAGGGGCGGTGATGTTGAACGTGCTTGCAACGGCGCCTCTCTGCAGCGCCACCGCCGTTTCCGTCGGTAGGTTGATGCGAACTGTTGCGTCCCAGGCATAAACAGTGCCAGCGATCACCATCGAGGTGGTCGCGCCACTTGCGTAGATGAAGTCGCAAGTGTGAGCAGTCACGCAACCTGATTGCGCTTTGTAGGCGGGCGAGGTCGTGTAATTGACCGTGACCTTCATGCCGTCAAGGGATGTCTTGTCAGACGTGCTCTGGTCACCGTTGCCGGTGAGAAGCAAAGCGTCGAACTCGGCCGTGAGACTCGACAGGCCGCTAGCCGTGAGAGGTGTCGGAAGCGAGAAGGACTGGTCGAAGAAGCCTGAGCCGTTTGCGCCGAGGCAAAGGTTGGTCGTGTTTGTGTTATTGCAGGCCGCAGTCGTGCTCTGAATAGTCTTCGACCCGTCGCCATCAGCGAGCGTCAGATCGAGCTCCTTGAACGATCGGGAGGTTGACTGGAAGCGAACCTCAATTGTCGCGGAGTTAATCGTGGCGGAAGCCGGGATACTCGAGAAATCGAACGACTTCAGCGTGATGGCGCCATCGCGCTTTGGATTGGATGAGGGGTACGCGTAAGTCGCAGAGGAGCCCGAGTCGCTCAGGGTCAGCGCGTTCGACTGATTGGAGAAGGCCTTGAGGTTGGTCGAGGTTGGATCGGAGTAGCTGGCCGGGACGACCGATTGCGAGCCGGATGTTGTTGGACCGTCGTGACGGAGGCCGAAAACTGCAATCTCTTGTTTGGTCGATGACGGGTCGGTTGGCTTGGGGCAGAGGTCCAGGCTTGCCTGTCCCGAGACGCTCACCTGACTCGGACCACCGAAGATCCATTGCACGCCATCGGTTTGATCTGGCGTCCCCTTTTCGCCCTTGCACGCACTTCCAGGAAGGGCCGGCGTGCTCGTAAGTTGGCCCCCGACAACATGCACGCCGGGGCCGCTGAGATTGAGAACCGGGTCGCTCGTCGGGAACTCGAAGTAGTACACCCCTGGTTGGAACCAGAGGATTTTGCCGGCGGCGCCGCAGGCCGTTGCAAGGTTCCCAAGTTGGGTCGCGTCCTTGTATTCGCCCGGCACAAGAGGGTTGTCGGACCCGCAGTGGCCGGCGAAGTCGCTAGCGCTAACCACATTGGTCGGAACAGATTGCGACGACCAATCGGAGCTCGTGTCGTACGTGGTCCCCTCCACAGCGGCAGTGGCATCCGAGGTGCAACTGGGTGAGAACGTGCCGTTACACAGGCCTCGAGCGGTGATCGTGTGCCCAACTGCATCCAGGGTCACAGGATTGGCCGCAATGCTTCCCGGGAGCGACGCGCTCGGTGAATTCGAATAGACGGGCCCGTCAACCTTCAACGTGCCTGTTGGGCCAGAACCTGTCGAGACGCCAGTCTCCGAGGCCGACGTGGATGTGGCTAGGAGGGCGTACTTCGGGATGTTGTTTACGGGAATCGTCTGGGTGACGGTTTCCGTCGTAGTAGTCGTCTGACCACTGGTGGGCTTCGCTGCACAGGTCACTGTGACAGGACTGGTGTTGTCGTAGGTTCCAGCGTCGATAGTGAAGCTTGATTGACCGGCGCAACCAGTCGGATTGCTAGCGTCAAACGCACCGAGGCTTTGATCGTCGAGCATCCGGGTGATGACCTGGTCTAGAGAGTCCCCAGATGCCGTGCTGTTTGCGTTTGCTGACGCGAGCGCTGTGGTTGCCTGCAGGTTGGCTTGCGCGAGTCCGGCCAACGCTAGTAGGGCCACCGCAACAAAGACCACCATGAACAACGCAAGGATGAGAATGGTTCCCGAATCATCATGGCGAGCATGCCTGAGTCTGCGCATCATTAGAGCGTCCGTCGCTTCCCATAGAGAGTGAACGTTCTGCCGCTCAATTCAGTGACGCTCAGCCCGATGACCTTCCGACTGTCGGTTCCGCTCGGACAGCTGATGTCGGTGCCGGAATCGTCAGTGCAGGAAAGTGACTGGACGTTGCTTGCAAGCGTCACTACCTGCGCCGCACCTAACCCCGTGCACGCGTACCGCTGCAACACGGCCGGAGTCTGAGCAGTATCCAGCACGTAGTCGACGTAGATGTCGCCAACAACTGGGTCATTCCACGTCATGGCGAGTGTCGCACCAGACCCACATGGTGAGAGTGGGCGATCCGCGTACTTTTCGACGCTCGCGACGTCACGAGCGAGATAGGCGGCCGTGAGTTGCTCATCGTGCGATTCGATGAGCCGCGTGCGAGTCTCATGCGTTCGGAGCGCCAGAATAATCGCGCTTACGACTGCACCCAAGACAATGCCAACAATCACGGTGCTAATGAGCAATTCCGGAAGTGTGAAGCCCTCGTCTTGGCCGCGCGGAAGTCGTCGAATGCTCAAGAGTCGGCCCTCCGCGTGGTAACAAGCGTCTCGCTGCCTGCGCTCGGACACGCGCTTCCGGATACGATGTCGTCAGTGCACGCCCGCACCTGCAACTTCTGCAGTGTCGTTGTCGCACAACGCGAGTCCATATCTCCGCCGGTGTGGTACTGATTGTCGTGGGCGTCCCAGACGGCGACTGTGGCGATATCCAGGTGATAGCCAGCCGTTGCAGCGACGGAGTACTCCGGTGTCGCGCCGACGCCGGCGCAGCCGTCAAACGTCTCGTGCTGGATCTGCTCGACCGCGTTCCGAACTAGCGCTTGACTGTCCGCCAGACCTTTGTGTTCTGTTGAGCTGGCAATCGTCACGCCCATGCCGGCGAGCACGCCAACGAAGACGATCGAGATGATCGCGATGCCCACAAGCACTTCGACCAACGTGTCGCCGTCGTCGGACTTGATCTGTCGAGCGGTCACACTTGCACCTGACGGAAGATGCCATACATCGCCGAAACCAGCGCGATGGCGACGAAACCGACGATCAGTCCAACGAATAGGAGCACGGCCGGTTCAAACAGGTTGGTGAAGCGCTTGAGCTTGTAGTCCAGCTCCCGGTCGAAGTACTCGGCAGCGATATGCAACTGGTCGTCCAAGGACCCCGTCGATTCACCGACGGCGAACATCTGCCGGGCGGACGCAGGGAAAAGCCCCGTACGAGCTAGCGGGCCCGCAAGGCCCTCTCCCCTGAGCATCGCTTCTTCTGCAGTCTGCAGACGTGCACGAAAGACGCGGTTGCTTGCAGCTTCCGTCGTCACCTTGAGAGCTTCAGGAAGAGGCACCCCTGCGGTGACCATGGAGGTCAGAATGCGGCAGAAACGTTCGAGGATGGCGTGGTGAATGAGGTCGCCGACAACAGGCAGCCTCAGCATGAACCGATCGCGGAGGACCCGCGCCTTCTCGCTCAAGCGGATGGACGTCACCAGGGCGAAAACGCACACCGCGACGACCGCAGCAACAAGCCAGCCCCAACTACTCATGAAGTGCGCGAACCCGAGAAGTGCTCTCGTTGCCAACGGAAGCTTCGCATGCAGGTCCGAGAAGAACTTCTGGAAGCGCGGCAGGACGTAGACGGTAAGGATGACGACTACGACAATCGAAAGGCCTACAACAACCATCGGGTAGGTGAGCGCCGCGCTAATTCGGCGCCGTGCTTCGACCTCCCGCTCCAGGTACTCCGAAAGCTGAACGAGAACCGTGTCGAGCTGGCCGGTGAGCTCAGCCGATTGAAGGATTCCGCGGTAGTAGGCAGGAAACACATCTGGATGAGCGTCGACAGCCTGCGAAAGCGTGCTCCCCCCGCGAAGCTTCGACGCGATGTCCTCTAGGACTTCCTTGAACCGCTTGTTGGCCATCTCCGAGGTGATCGTGTCGAGGGCGTCAAGGAGCGGGATGCCCGCCTTGATGAAGACAGCAAGCTGCCGACTGAAGTGCATGAGGTCCGTACGCTTGACGCGGCCCTTTGTGAGCTCGAACTGCATGAGCGCCTGCAAGCGCGATGGCTTCGCAGCAGCCGCGTCCCCGTGTGCGTCCAGAGAAGTCTCTTCGGCCAGTGTGCTCATGGTGTCGTCCTCAGAATGCGTAGATGGCGCGCACGACCTCGGAGATGGTCGTCACGTCCTGCTTGATCAGTGAGATGGCTTCATCTTGCAAAGTACGCATGCCTTGAGAAACAGCCATACGTCGGAGTTCCTCCTGAGTGGCCCAACCAACGACCAGTCGCTTGATCTCCGGCGTGATTCGCAGAAACTCGTACACTCCGACGCGATCGCGATAGCCGGTACCACTGCAGAAGTTGCAACCTGCGCCGGCATAGAACGTGCGCTTGCTGCCACCGCCGTACTCCGCAAAGAAGCCGAGCTCTTCGATCGTGGGCTTCTTTTGCACCTTGCAGTACGAGCAGATCCGCCGAACAAGTCGCTGGCCCACCACGCCCATCACCGAGGATGCGACGAGGAACGATTCGATGCCCATATCGAGGAAACGATGCAGGGCGGACACCGCGTCAATGGCGTGTAGAGACGACAGCACGAAGTGACCCGTCAACGCGGACTGCACAGCGATGCGAGCGGTTTCCACGTCACGGCACTCACCGACGAGAATGACGTCCGGATCTTGCCGGAGGATCGACTTCAGGCCCGTCGCGAAGGTCAGACCCGCGGCCTCGTTCATCTGGATCTGGTTGATCGACGGCAGAATGTATTCGACCGGGTCTTCGATCGTCATGATGTTGCGAGAGGACTCGTTGATCTCCGCCAACGTGGCGTAGAGCGTCGTCGTCTTGCCGGAGCCGGTCGGGCCCGCGCACAGGACCATTCCAAACGGTGAGTGCGCCATCCGCGCGAATGCCTCGTGTGTGTCTCCCGGCATGCCCAAGTCATCCAGCTTGAGCAGCTGACGGTTCTTATCCAGGAGACGCATGACACACGTCTCGCCCCAGATCGTCGACGCCGTCGCGACGCGGATGTCGATGTCACGACCGTCAACCTCGATCGTGATCTGGCCGTCTTGCGGCCTACGTCGCTCGACGATGTTCATTCCCGCGAGGATCTTGATGCGCGACACCAGCGCCGGCGCGATCTCCCCAGGAAGCGACAATGCCTCGTGCAGTGCTCCGTCGATGCGGTATCGAACTCGAAGCTCATCGTCTTGCGGCTCGATGTGAATGTCGGAAGCGCGGTCACGCAGAGCCTGCGTGATGACCTTGTTGACGATCTGAACGACGGGCGAGTCCTGCGTCGCCGAAGTCTCAGTTATCTGAGCCCCCGGGCGAGCGCGCTCGGTTCGCTCGAACGCCCCGACGAGGTTCTCCACGTCAGCCAATGCCCGATAGGAGCGGTTCAGCGCATCAACGACGTCTCCGCGTGGAGCGACATACAGAGAGACGGTCTTGCCGGTGACCTTTGTCAAGTACTGGTGCAGCGCCTCACTGGGCTCGGCGACCGCGACTTCTAGTGCGTTGCCGTTGAGGCCCATCGGCACGAACAGCCCATCACGCGCGACTGTCTCACTGACCAGCGCAAGCGCCTCAGGCGATGGGATCTGGTCACGCAGGTCGGCCATCGGCAAGCCAAGTTGCGTCGCGAGCACCTCGGCGAGCTGGTCTTCGTCGAGCAGGCCCATGGCGACAAGCTGCTCACCGAGCAAAGTGCCTGAACCTGTTGCGCCCTGCTCATCGAGGACCTCGGACAACGCCGCGGCGGTGACCAGGCGCTGCTGGACGATGATTTCGCCGAGCAGTTGCCGGCCGGACGCGGCGCCAGGTTGGGGCCGCGGAACCGTCGTTTCGGCTGGAGCCTGGCCCCGGCCGCGAGCGGGTTGCTTCGGCGGCGCGCCATTCCCGTTGGTCGACGTCGCGGCGGCAGCCAGGTTCTCGGCCGTGGGAACGGCGAGCTCCGGAGCAGCGGCGTGCTTGCCTTTGGTGTCAGGTTTGCGGGAGCGCAGGGGCATTATTCAGGGCCCTCTTCCAGTCGAATCACATTGGCGGTTTCGGCGGCGACAGCCTCACAGGCGGCGGCCACATTTCCCCGTTCCGACACGGTCCGGGCGGCGTACCGGGTGAACGGTCCGCGGTCCGAGATGCCGGTGACCACCAGCGGAATCTGGGCGTGCAGGGCGCAGGTAACACCCATTTCGGACGGCGTGGGAGCGCTCAGCGCTCGGGCTCGGGAGGTGACGACGATGTCGACTCCCCGGTCGAGGGGGCAGCGGCCCGGAAGCAAGGCATTGCACGGGAAAGCCGGTGACCCCGGGTCATGGCAGCGTTGCGGCTCGTGACCAGCGTCCTGCAGCGACGCAGCGGACTGTTCGATGGCCCAGTCATCTGTTCCCACCACCAATACGCTCAGCACGCGACGCTGAACTGGCGCGACCGCATCCTGCGCGGCCGCAGCGCGCTGCGTGCTCACCTGGCAGACTCTGGTTGCGCGGAATCGACTGGCCGCCTACGAAGTCACAACACTCGCCCAACGATGGCGAGACCGCCCGAAGCAGGAATTCAGGCCAAAAGTCGGTATCAAAACGGTCTAACGGCGAAACCCGACCACGGGTGGCCCGGTATCGCTAATCTTGTTGCGTGCTACGCGGAGGCACATCGTGACGTCGGGGGCTGGGACGGCCACTCGGCGTGAGACGCGCGTCCTCGTTGTGGACGACGACCCCGAGATCCGCGCGCTCATCCAGGACCTGCTGACCGACGAAGGCTTCCGGGTCGAAGCCGCTGACAACGCGGACGCCGCCCTGACGAAGCTGCGCGAGCACCCGGCTGACGTCGTACTCCTCGACGTCACCATGCCCTCCATGAGCGGCCTCGACCTGATGAGCGAGATCCGCAAGCACAGCGAGGTCCCCATCATCTTCGTCAGCGGCAAGGGCGCCGAGACCGACAAGGTCCTCGGGCTGCGGATGGGCGCCGACGACTACGTGACCAAGCCGTTCTCCGCCGCCGAGCTGATCGCGCGGATCCACTCGGTGCTGCGCCGGGCCCACCGGGCGCCGACCGGCGAGCAGAAGCTCGACTTCGGCCAGCTCGAGATCGACCTGCAAACGCGCGAGGTCGTGTTGCGCGGCGACGTCGTCGAGACGACGGCCAAGGAGTTCGACCTGCTCGTCTTCCTCGCGCAGGCGCCGCGGCGCGTGTTCAGCCGCGAGCAGATCCTCAAGAACGTGTGGGACTCCTCGGCCAACTGGCAGGACGCCGCGACGGTGACAGAGCACGTACGGCGCATCCGCAAGAAGATCGAAGACAACCCGGACGAGCCGCGGTGGCTGCGGACTGTCCGCGGCGTCGGCTATCGCTTCGAGCCCTAAAGACGGCGGGGCATTGGCCTCCGCGCTATGCGCGGGGCGCGGGGCGCGACGCCGGCCCGATGGCGCGCTTTCGGCGGGGGGCTGCGCTGATCATGACGTTCGCAGCTTTCGTCGAGTGGCTTGCACGCTCGGGCCCACTGCCTGCGAGTGCTGCAAACGTCATCCTCAATGCGTGAGCGCGGTGAACTGCCGGCGGTTCAGCGGTCGAAGCCAAGCAACCGACGAGCCTCCGCGACCTCCGGTGAGCGGCCAGGATCCATCGCTGCGATGCGTGCCGGCGCTTCCGCCCGGGCAACCTCAACTTGCGACAGGAACTCCGCGGGCGCGTGGTAGTCGCTGTTCGTGAGCCGGAAGACTTCCCAACCGCGGCGGCCGAGCCAGCGGTCCTTGCGCTGATCCTTGCCGTCCCACCGGCGCAGCATGTGGTATTCCTCGCCGTCGTATTCGATCCAGATGAGCCAACGCCAATAGCCCAAGTCTCCCTGTGCCAGCAGCTGCGCGCCGTTCATGATGAGCAGGTTCACATCAGGCTCAGGCAGCCCGGCGTCGAGCATCTGCAGCCTCGTGTGCGTTTCCCGCGGCGACGCCGCGCCCGGTCGCGCAAGCTCGACCATTTCGCGCGCACGTCGGACGTGGCGAACGTGCACCATGCGATCGAGACACGCGAGTAGTTGCTCGCGCGAGCATCGCTCCTGGGTTAGCAGGCTGTCGAGAATCGGCACCACCACGCTCCGGTCGTGGTAGCGCGCAAGGTCAACGGCAGTCCGGGCGATGGAGGCGACCCGAAGGCCGTCCCAGTCCCAGACATCCTCTGGCGGAATCGCGCAAAGACGCCGATCAAGTCCGCGCCGTGAACTCCTCGTCGTGTCTTCGCGCGGCGCGTCCACTCGGATGTCGCGGGTCGCGGCCCACTGGTCGGGCAGCCACAGAAAGTTGTGCGCGACCGCGGCAGTCTCGCGACCGATCATCGCGTCCGGGTGCTGGGTCGATAGCGCCGCACCGCAGCGTTGCCACAGATTGCCCATGGCTTCCGGCGGAAGGTGGACGCCTCGAACGACGGACGTGGTTGCCCGCTTTCGGAGCGCATCGTCGATCGCCACACGAGACACACCGCTCGCCAACAGGTCGCTTCTGGGCAGCCAGAGAGGTTCGGGCACACGACAAGGTCGCGGGTCTCGCCATACCTGTCGGCGCGGAAACGGCGCTCTGGGGACAGCTGACGCGGGTGGGGACAACTTCCGGGTCGTTGATCATGACGTTCGCAGCGTCACGCGGAACCGACGCACGCTCCGTCACCCTGGCGCTGGTGCTGCAAACGTCATGATCAGCGCAGGCAGGGCGCTAGTCCTCGCGGGCGGCTGCTCTTTCGTCGTCACCCTGCGGTTGGGCGGGCCGCCCTGGCCGGGCGGCGGGTGGGCGGGGAGCGGACGCTCCTCCCGCGCCGCCGCCACCGGGCGCACCGCTGCTCGAGCGGGCGCGGTCTACGGCTATGACTTTGCGCACCTCGTCCAGCAGCTGGTCCGGGGTGAAGGGCTTTGCGAGGAACGACGTCGGCGCGGGGAAGTCGGACGGCATGTCGACCAGGTCCTCGGCGTATCCCGACATGAACAGCACCGGCACGTGTCGCTCCAGCAGCACCCGCCGGGCGAACTCCGGACCCTTCATCCCGGGCATGATCACGTCGGTCAGCAGCAGGTCGAGCTCGCCGTCGTATTCGTCCAGCAACGCCAACGCCTTTATCGCCGACGGCGCCTGCAGGACGACATACCCGCGCTCGCGCAACAGCCGCCGCGCCATCATCCGCAGCTCGGGCTCGTCCTCGACCAGCAGGATCACGCCCGACTCGCGCGTCGTCGCCGACTCCGGCGTCGGCAGCTCGACCGACGGCGCATAGTCCAGCGGCTCGTCAACCGCCGGCAGCAGCAGCGCCACCGTCGTGCCGACACCAACTCGCGACGTCACGACAACCTCGCCGCCGGACTGCGTGACGATGCCATAGACCGCCGCGAGGCCAAGGCCGGTTCCCTCGCCGCGTTCCTTCGTCGTATAGAACGGCTCGAGGCAGTGCGCCAAGGTGTCTTCGTCCATGCCGGTGCCGGTATCGCGAACTCGTACGGCGACAAAGCCCGGATCCTCGGCCGCTTCCACGACCTCGAGGTAAAGATCGCCACCACCGCGCATCGCGTCACGCGCATTGGCACCAAGGTTGAGGATCACTTGCTCGAACTGCGCCTTGTCGATCCGCACCGGCCGGTCGTCGGTCGACGACACGTGCACGCGCACGTCCTCACCGATCAGCCGCGTGATCATGCCGGCGAGCTCATTGAACACGTCAACCGGCCGCAACACGATCGGCGCGACGACCTGCCGACGCGACACCGCGAGCAGCTGTCGCGTCAACGCCGCGCCACGATGCCCGGCGCGTGAGATCGCCGCAATGCGTTCGCGCATCGGGTCTTCCTCGGAGATACGACGCAGGATCGCGTCGGCATAACCCAGGATGATCGTCAGCAAGTTGTTGAAGTCGTGCGCGACTCCCCCGGCCATCCGGCCGATCGACTCGAGCCGCTGCGCATGGTGGAACTGCTGCGCCAACTGCCGCCGTTCGGTCTCGTCATCGGCAACCAGCAGGAGACCGGTCGCCATACCTGACGCATCCGTCACCGGCGCCACCGACAAGACCAGCGTCTTCTCGCTGCCGTCCTCGCGGACGTACTCGAACTCCATCGTCGCCGGCGCGCCCTCGCCGGTCGCGTCGCTGCTCATCACACCGACGAGCTCCGCAACGCGCGGCTCGAACGCCGCCTGCCAACCCGACTCCGGCGTATCCGGCCAGTCGAACAACACCGCCGCCGCGCGGTTCCACGACCGGATGCTGCCGAACAGGTCGAGGTCGACGATCGCCATCGGCGACGACTCGATCAACGCCGTCAGCCGTGCCTCGTTCTCCTGCGTCGCGCGGTGCAGCTGCCGGTTCGCGAGCTCGGTCGACATCATCCGCGCGAGCAGCACGAGCAGTGACTCGTCCTCGGCCGAGAAGCCACCCTCGATCCCCCGCTTACCCGCGACAAGGATGAGTCCCTCCACCGGCGCAGCGGCGTCGCCAGCAACCGGTGCGCAGATCCACGTCGGCGGCAGTGCCAGCGCAACCTCGGCCGGCACAACCGGGAGGTTCGGCTCGTCGTGACGAGCCGGACGGTTCAGCCCGCGCAACCACGCGACAACAACCGGCGACGGCGGCACAACTGCTGTGCCCGAGCCGAGCGGCCGCGCCATCGCCATCTCGCCGTCGACGAATACATAGGCCTGGTCGGCTTCGAGGACGCGCCGCGCCCCGTCCGCCGCGGTCCGCAACCCGTCGACGCGATCGAGCGACGACGAGATGACCAGCCACGCGTTGACAAGGTTGCGCAAGCGCGCGGCATAAGACTCGGCGAGCTCCGCGCTGTCGTGCGCCTGCCGATAGAGGATCGATGCCTCGACCGCGAGCGCCGCGCGCCGGCCGAGCTCCTCGGCCGCGCCAAGGTCCGACGGCCGGAACCCACGCATGTCCCCCGTCGTACCGAACACCAGCGCGCCGAACGCGAGCCCCCGCACGCTGATCGGCACCACGACGTATGACGAGATCTCGAGCCGCTCCAGTGCCTCATCGAAAGGCTCGTTGCCGAGCGACTTGCCGAGATAGCTGCGACCGGTGGCCATGACGCGGCGTACCGGATGGTGCGGCTCGTCGACCAGCGCCCGGAACGTCTCGATGTCGTTGCCCGACCCGGCGGTGTTGTGCTGCGCGACGAGCACGTTGAGCTTGTCGTCGTCGACGAGGTATGCCGCGCCGAACCCGGCGAAGTCTTGCAACGCGCGCTCGACCAGTCGGACGAGACCGGCGTCGTGGTCGTTGACCGACTCCATGACGATGCGGCTCGCGTCGACGAGCAGGCGCAAGTGTCGTTGCGAGTGCTCACGGCCGAGGTTGAGCCGACGCTCGGCGTCGCGCAGCCGGTTGGACTCGATCGCTTTCGCACACCGGTCGGCTGCGAGTTGCAGAAGCTTGATGTCTTCGTCGTCATACCGGCGGCCGGCGGTGCTGCCGATGACCAGCACGCCCGTGACGATGCCGGCATTAAGGAGAGGTGCGCCCGCGACGCTGGCGAGGCGGCCGCGCAGCGCGCTGACGGCGAAGGTGTCTTCGGTGATCTCGTTGTGCGCGATCGCGGCGCCTTGCGTGGCGACGTGGCCGGCGAGTCCGTCGTCGAGTGAGAGGCGGCGGCCGTGGCCGACTTCGGCGCCGATGCCGCAGGTGGCGGCTACCTCGAGCTCGTCGCGGCCCGGCGTCAGCAGCAGCAGGATGCCGGCATCGGCGTCGAGCCCGTCGCAGACCCGGTCGATAAGGGTGGCGAGCAGGTCGTCGGTGGGCAGATCGGAGAGCCCGATATCGGTGATCTGCTCGAGCCGGGCGACCGCGCGATAGGCCTCGTCGATCGCGTTCGCAGTGGCAACCCGGCGGCGCATGGCGGCATACAAGAGATAGAGGCCAGCGAGGACGGTCAGCACGAGGATCGCCCAGAAGCCCGCCGCGGCCCCGGCGGTGGCGTCGGTCACCTGCTCGAACCGGATGATCGCAACGACGAGCCAGGTGATGACAAGCAACGCAGGGATGAGTTGGAAGCGCGCCAGAAGGCGTCTGGGCGCGCTGCTCGGCCCGCTGCGGGGAAGCATGATTTCAGACTGTCGCACAGGTGATGGCTGCGTATCCGCCGATCGGCCCAGTTCGGCCCGTCCTGTCCGTTCCGAAAACACACGGACCAGGGCATCGTGGGCGTGTCGCAGCACTGGCACCCGGCTCCCCTTAGCGCGGCGGTGACCGTCCCCTCCGGCCGACCACCAATCCGTCGCGCAGGTCGCCTGGAAAACCGTTGCGACGCGCCCGCGCGTTTCAGAGCGCCGCGGAATGACGCGCCCCGCCCCCGATCCATGTCCTATAGAGCGATGACATGTGTCGCGAAATACGACCAAGACAATCGCGCGTCACCGTCGATAAGAACGACACTCTCGCGCAATTGCTTGAGCCGCCCGCGCCCGCGCCCGGGCGCGGTGGCTAGTTGCCCTCAGCGTTGGCGGGCGAAGGCGATCTCGGTGAGCGGGCCGGCGGGCGTATACCTATTTACTTGTGTCCACGCGACGTTGACGCGATCTTCGGCATCAAGGGCTAGTCCGAATAAATCCCACAGCACCTTTTGGTGGTTCATCCCCGAGCCGACCCACACCACCTTGCTCACCACGGTCCGGCTGAAGGTCCGGCCGCTGTCGTGGCTGTCGGCGACGACGACATACCAAGGCCGGTTGTGTGACTGCGCGTCCGCGTATGGCGACCAGTAGTAAGCGACCACGACGCGCCCGGCCGCGCCCGCCACGAGGTTGGGGATCATCGCGCCGCCCTGCGGCGGATCGACTTGGTGCGTCGTCCACGCACTCGTGCCACGTTGCTGGACTGACAGCATGATGTGCGCGTCACGGTCGACCTGCGCGGTAGACCCGTCCCCGTTCGACGCGATGCCGGTGACGTAGTAGTCGGTGCCCGCGCTGTCGGCAGCGGCATATGCCACGGACTGGCCGCCGGTGCCGGTGGCATAAGTGATGACGGGCTCGCGCGTCCAGGTGGTTCCGTCATACCCGCCGCGCGCCAGCGAGAAGCTGTTGATGCAGCCAGCTGCTCCTGACGCACAATCCGGTGCGGTGCTGACGGCGAAGGGCACGAGGATCTGGTGTCGGGCCGCGTCGATCGCCGGCGCGCCATTGAGCACGGCCACGACGGTCGGCTCGGGCACAATCGGCTGCGGCAGCCCCCAAGTCGCGCCCTGGTCGGTGGAGCGTACGGCGAAGATCCCGCCGGGCAACTGGTCGTAGGTCAGGAGCAGACCGCCGTCCGGCGACGCAAGCATGAACGGCCGGTCATTGACGACGGTCTTGTCGACGTCGACGGACTCACCCCAGGTCCGGCCACCGTCGGTGCTGCGGGTGACCGTTGTCCCACCTGCGCCGGTGCCAACTCCCTTGTTGGTCATCGTCGACTCGAGCAACACGTTGCCGGACTGCGCGAGGTCGACGTCGTCACCTTGTTGGTTGGGTTCGCCGCCGGAGAAGTGGAACGTGCGACCGCCGTCGCTGCTGATCCAGACGCATTGGTGGCCCTTGCCTGGCGTCGGCTGCCCCGTGACACAGTCCCACTGCGACATGTGCGCCGCGACGACGATGCGACCGTCGTTCGTGACGAGAAGACGCGGCTCGCCGCCGGTGCCGTATCCCGCGTTCGTCGAACCCGGTGCGGTCGGGATCGCAACGACAGGACGGGTGTATGACGACGTCATACCGGAAGAAGCGTCTGCGATGACCGGAGCCATCGCGCCCGCAAGAACTGCCGCTGCTGCGATGAGTCGTGGGCGGTTCATCGGATGCCCTCCCCGATCGCCGGTTTCTCGCCGCTCGTGTAACGCATGCACCCGCAACTGCTTTGATAGGCGTAGTAGCGATAGCTACCGCCGCCGTCGTGTTGCGCCGGCGAGAAGAAGGTGCTGACACCGTCCGCCGTCTGAAACTTCGACCCCAGGCTGTTGACTCCTGCGATGAAGGACGCCTGCGTGATGGACCGGCCGCCCGCCTCGATCGCCACCTTGATGAAGCGGAACTGGTTGCAGACGACGAGGCCGACGATCTTTGCGTTGTTGTCGGCAAACGAGAAACCGTGCTTCGTCAGCAACTTGAGACACGAACGCCGCGCGGCGTTTGAGTAGGGCCCGTTGTCGGCGTCGTCCTGCGACGTGAGGTCGATAACCGGGAGATAGCCGATACCCATTGAGCCGACGAGCTGGCGGGAGGGCGCGTCGCCTGTGGACGCGAGCAGCTCCGGTGCGTTCTGGCTGCTCCAGCCATAGCGCGGCCGCCAGTGCTGCGACTCCGCCTGATTGAGCAACTCAAGAGTGAGCGTGCCGTCGACATCGACCGGCAGCACATGGTCGACGCCGTCCTGACGAAGGCGGACGACGGCGTTGGCCATGGCGGCGCTGAGCGAGCCGATGTCTGAGGTTCGCTGCGGTTGCGCGACATAGATGACGTCAGACTTCGCCACCGGGTGATGCAAGCGGGCGAGCTCCGGAAGCAGCACATTGTCGATCGCGTTGTGATAGTCGGGGTTGTCGTAGCCGATGATGCCGACCTTGCCGGTGCCCCCGACCGCCGCGGGTTTGCCGTTGACGGTGTCCCACGACGTGAAGTAGTTCTGCGCCGACAACGCGAGCGCCTCGTTGAGGACCATGCGGTTGAGGTCGATCATGCTGACCTCGACGTATGACGGATACTTGCGGAACGTCTGCGCGGAAGACGCCGACAGGTTCTCGTAGACACCGACCGCGCCGGCGCGTTGTGCGCAGTTTTCGATGATGGGGCTGGCGCCGAGCACGATGACGAACACGTGATGGTCCTGCTCGAAGTCGGCGCACGCGGCTTCAAACTGTTCGTCGATCGTGGCATCGGACAGCGCGTCGACCGGGTGCCAGACAGGGACGATCTTGCGTCCGAGGATGCCGCCGTGGGCGTTCATGTCATTGATGACGGCTTGCGCCTCGCCCTTTTCGTCGCCCTGGGTGACGCCGGCCGCGCCGATCGCGTTGTTGGCTGCGGCACCGTTGACGGAGTAGGCGTAACCGACCTGGATCGTCGTGGCGGTGACACCGGGTGCCTTCTGCGTCGACAGCGGCGCGCCCTGGCCGGGCGCAGGGGCTCCCGGTGACGTGCCAGGTGCCGACGTGCCTGCGGCGCCGCTGCTGAGCGTGCCGCTTGAGCCGCCGCCCGCCGTCGTACCTCCGCCGGTGGGGACGCCGGATCCGCCGCCTGCGACGGACAAGCTGCTCCCGCCGGCGGCCATGGAACCCGTCCCGTTGGCCGGAGCGGTCAGTCCCCCGGTCGTCTGGCCCGCGACGGTGCCGGTCCCCGGCACGGTGGTTCCGCAGGCGGCCAGCGCCGCGGTCGAAGCGAGCGTGAGCAGGAGCCGGGAGGCGGTGGAACGCGGCATATGCCGACATTGCCCGCCCGGGGCCCGGCCCACTTCGTGGGGCCGAAACAACCCTTGTCGCCCAGGTTGGCGGTCCCGCCAACGATCCGCGCGCCCCGAGTCCCCGTTGTCCGAGCGTTGGGCCGGTGATGGCTGGTGGGTGGGGCCTGCCGCCTACGCTCGGCGTATGGATCTGGGTGTGCCTGAGCTGCTCATTGTCGCGGTCGTGGTGCTGCTGCTTTTCGGCTCCGCGAAGCTGCCGGAGGCGGCCCGATCGCTGGGCAAGTCGATGCGCGTCTTCAAGACGGAGATGAAGGCCCTCCGCGACCCGCAGGCCGACTAACCGCGCTGCTTTTAGCCGCGCTCAGTGGCCCCACATTTCCACAGATCGCGGCTGAGGGGCACTTGAGCGTGACGTGATCCGGCAGCCTCTTTCAGCCATGCATCGGCTGACACCGGAGGCACAATGTGGCTGCAGACCACCGAGGAGTCGCGTGCATGCCCATCCTTGCCGAGCCGTTCGTGTCTCTCGAGGATTACCTCGCGTGGGCGAGTCACCGCCCAGACGCGGAGCAATACGAGGTGGTCGACGGGCAGCCGGTCATGAGCCCGTCGCCGCATGGGATGCATCAACTGGTTCTATCCCGACTGTCGGCCGCGCTGCGGGATGTCTGCCCCGCGGGCCATGAGGTCATCCAGGCACCGTGGGATTGGTTGCTCTGGGAGCGGCCGCGCTTGCAGATCCGGCAACCGGACCTGCTTGTCGTGCCACGTGAGTTGCTCAACTATCCACGTCTCCTGCGTGCGCCACTGCTGGCGGTTGAAGTCCTCTCTGCCGCGTCCCTTGAGCGCGATGTCGTAGCGAAGTTGCGGGACTATGGGAGGGCCGGACTTGACCATTACTGGGTCGTCGATCCAGATGCGCCGCAGATAGCGGTCTACGGCCGACGCAGCGACACGTTGGTCCTGACGACTCTCGTCTCCGGCGATGAGGACCTCGTCATCACCGAGCCATTGAGCGTGCGGCTGAGACCGACCGGCCTCGTTAGCTGACCTGCCGGCGATTGCGCGCAGATGTGGATAGAGCGATCGCTACGCGCAATTGCCGGTGGTCGACTGCTTCGGTGCGCGTGGCAAAGGTTGCGTCGCCAGCAGCACGGGGCCGTGCGTGCCTGGCAACGACACGTGCAGCGCGACCTTCGTCGCCTTTCGCGGTGGCAGGTTGAGGGCGACGATCGACACCGGATGATTGCCGCGGTCCACGGTTTGCAACGACCACGTCAGCGGGCGCCCGTTGAGCGTCGCGCCGGTGATGTGTGCACCCGGTGACAACGCGAGCGACAGCAGGACGCTGTTGTATCCCGGCGTCAACGCGCGGCTGGCCGCCACGTTGCCGCGCAATGCAAAGTCGGATACGCCATGCGCCGGCACGCTGTTCGTCAGCGTGACGGTGACCGACGCGTCGACACCTGCCGAGGTGCATGACGTCGTACGCACATCGAGCGACTCATCGAGGTAGTAGTCGAGCTTCGTCGCCGCTGCGTTGGCGACATAAGCGCCGACGAACGGTCGCGACGTCGTCGGCAATGCGCCGGCGATCGGGAACTGCTCGAGCGCGCCCTGTTCGGTGCCGTGCAGCGATGCGAGCCGCAAGTTGCCCGTGCCGGCCAGCGATGCGAGTGTGCGCGCGAGGTCGAGCGTCTGCACGTGCGCCGCGAGCAGACTGTCGAGGGTCTGCCGTCCGACGTTGGCGAGCATCTCCTTGCGCTGAGTCTCGTCGAGCGCCAGCGAATACTGCCCGCTCTCGAGGAACGCCGGCAGATCGGCGCCGGCGACGGTGCCTGCACCAGGCACAGTGACGCTGCGGCCGGTCTGCTGCAGGATCGCGCCCATCGCCACCGGGTCGAGTGCGATGACACCGTCGACCGTGCGCCCGGTCGAGGCGGAGTATGCCGCCGCCATCACGCCGGCGTCTGTCCCGAAGTCGGGCGACAGATTGCTCGCGAGCCAGTTGCTGCCAACGCCGAACTTCTGCATGCCGGCGGGGATGATCGGCGCGTTCGAACCGGTAGCCGCGCGGATCGCCGGCAGGTCGGAGTTGGAGCCGAGCTTCGCCACATGCAGCCGGCCGTTGCGTGCGATGAGCTCGGCGTAGCCGCCGAGCAACCCCATGTCCGGCCGCGACTCGGCAGGGTTCTCGAAGGCGACGAAATAGCGCCGCGGTCCATCCGCGCCAAGCATCGGCACGCCGACCGTGGTGGCCACTGCCGCGGTGTGCACCTGCGCTGACACGTCGGAGAGCTGGGCGAGCAGCTTGTCGCGCGCGTCCTTCAGCGGCGATATAGCGCTGCTGACCGGGAGGTGCTGCAACGCATAGACGTCGTTCTGCAGTTGCGAGTCAACCGTGCCGAGTGCTTGCCCCGCGACGCGCATCGTCGCGAGCGGCAACGCATGCAAGGCATCGGCGCTCTTGAGCTGCTGCAGCTGGGCGCTGACGGTCAGCATCTTCGGCAGGCTGTCGTGCGTGATGCGGTCGCCGATCTCGGCGATGCCGGCGGTGGTCTTGAACGGACGGCCGACGAACGGGATACGCGCCATCGCCGACCACAGTGGGTCGCTCGCGGCGTCACGCGCAGTGCGTGTGTGCGAAGCGGCGTCAGCCACGATCGCGCCGGACACCGGGTCGCCGCTCTTCAGCGCAGTTTCGGCTGACATCAACGCGGTGCGCGCAGCCTGGAGATTGCGCTCGATCTGTATGGCGCGAAACGCCAGCCAAGCTCCCGCGACAACAACAACCGCGAGAACTATCAGCACCCAGCGCCAAGTGCGACGGCGGCGCGGCAAAGCCGCGCCGCCGTCGACAGCTACATCAGGAATCGTTGCCTGTGTCATTGCCCCGTTAGCCGCAGTCGGCGCCATAGCCCGAGCAACCGATGGTCGCAGCGCCAGGTTCCGTGGCATCGCCGGCGAACGAGACCGATGCCGGGAAGGCGTCGGGCGGGTGACCGCCGAACTTGAAGTTGCCCATTGGGTCGGTGGTCACCGTCTGCGGGCCGCCCTTGCTGAACGTCGCGGTGATCTTGTGCCCCTTGCCGTCTGAGCAATTGGGATCTCCGCTCGGAGCAAGGTTGCCGATGATCTCGCCCTTGTTGCTCACGTGCCCAGACAACTTGGTCCCCGGCGGGTAGCCACACGTGGGCTTCGTCCATGTGTAGGTGTCCCAGTGCGACTTGGCCTCACTGTTGACGACCGCGAGCATGATCGTGTGCGGCTGGTCGTAGTAGTCAGATGGCTGGTTGTTCGGAAGCTGGAACGTCAGCGTCTGGTGGTTGCTTGTGCCGGTTCCCTGACCACCGGCGCTTTGCGGCTGGGCAACGCCGTCGACGAACCACACGAAGCATTGCAGCTTCGTTGCGTCGCTGTAAGTGGCGGAGAACTGCGCGCCGTAGCCGCTGGGATTGAACAGCATGTTCTTCTGACCCGCGGTCGATCCGCAGTTGGACGTGAAGGTCATCCCGTTCGCAGCGGCAGCACTGTTGGTGTTCGGGCCCCACGCGTAGGAGTCCCACTTGCCGCCGGTTTCTTTGTCAACGACGAAGAGCATCACCGTCTTACTCGGGTCGACATTGGCGATGCTGAGCGTGTAGGTCTTGGGGCCGCCGGACTGCGAGACACCCGATGTGGTCGTGCTTCCGTCGACCTGCCAGACCGCGCACAGCAGGCCCGAGCCGTCGTTGAACGTGATGCTGTAGTTCTGGCTCGCAGTAACGCTTGGGTCGTTTGCCTTTGGATCCGTAACTGGCATCGGCTTGCTCAGCAGGCCCTTGTTGCCTGCGCTCGCCGTGCAACCGCCGTTGCTCGGGTCACCAACGGTCACCGGGTCGGCCGCGAGCTTGACGTTCAGCGGCTTGACGCTGTGATGCGTGTTCGTCGCCAACGGCACCGTCCCGTGGGCGGCCCAAAGGACGCCGCCAACGGCCAGCGCGCTGATCGCAGGAAGGATGAAACTTCGCTTGGGAATCACAGGACTGCCCCCGTGTTGATTGGTCAGAGCCAGTTCAGGAGCGTAAGGACGGCAGCCCAACTAACACGCAAATGTCGCCAAACAGCCGAAGGCCGTTGCTATTTGCAGTAGGGCGCGTGGACGTGGACCGCCATCGGCCGCGCTAACGGCTGGACCGGCACGACCACAGCACCTGACGCGGCCGGCTCGCGCACGGTGTAAGTGACTGTCCGCGACTGCCCTGGGCCGAGGTGTAACGACGTCGTCACCACGGGATGCCCTCGCTCGCTGCCCTCTTGGAGAAACACCTGTTTACCGTCCACGCGGATTCGCTGCACCGACGCGCCATGCGTGACATAGAGCGAGAGCAGTTCGACGTTGGATCCGAGCGGCCCACCGATGGTCTCGGTGCCGTCGCCGGCAGCGACATACCGCGGCAGCCCACTGGCCGGCGTGTCGTTGCGCAGCTTCACCGTGACGGTCGCTCGCGCCGCGTCGCAGGTCGACCGCCGATAGGTCAACGACCGGTCGAGGTAGTAGTCGAGCTTGGTCCCCGCAGCGTTGTTGACGACGAAGCCGGCGTACGGCGCCTTCGTGTCCGACAGCAAGCCAGCGAGCGGTGTGGCGGCGAGTTCGCGTTCCTCGGCCGGGTGCGCGCTGTAGACGAGCATCCGGCCTTGCCCGACCGCAGTCCCCATTGCGGTGACGAGCGCATGCGCGTTGGCGTCGGCTGAAGCGGTGATGTGTTGCGCGACGGCACGCGCCGCCTCGATGAGGTAGGCCTTCCGAGCGTCGTTCTGGTCGACCGACGGGAACTTCGCATAGACGCCCGACTCCAGCACCGCGGCCGCGTTGCCTCCGTCGAGCTGCTGCCCGTCGGACAACGTCACCGGCCCGGTGACACCGAGCATCAGGGCCAGCGCCTGCGGATCGGTGACGATCACACCGTCGAGTCGCGTATGCATCTTCGACTGCCACATCGACAACCAGATGCCGGCGTCATACGGCAGGTGCGGGCTGTAGTTGGAGTTGACGAAGATCGACGTCGACGCGAACCCGTCACTTCCGTAGCGCAGGTCGAAGTCCGAGCCGAAGTGCACGTGAGCGCGCGCACCCTGGAAGTCGGCGTCAGTGCCGAACCGCGAGAAGCTGAGCTTGCCGTCGCGTGCGGTGAGGATGCCGTAGGCGCCGACCAGGCCACCCAAGCCGCGCGCCTCTGCGGGGTTCTGGAACGCGACGAAATAGTTCCGCGGGCCGGACGCGCCGAGCATCGGCGGCAGCAACCTCGCCGCGCGCGCACCGTCGTCAAGCGTGGCGTAGAGCGGCGCGATCTCGTCGAGCAGTTCCCGCCGCTTGTCGTCAACGACGTGCAGCCAGGTCGACGACGGGCTGTCCTGCAGCCGGGCTTGTACGCCGTGCAGGACCGTCGACGCACGAGTCAACGACGGAGCCGCCGCCGCGATACGTCGTAGATCAAGCTGTCCCGGCCCGGCGATGACGCTCTTCGGAGCGAGCGCGACGCCACCGTTCAGTGCCGCGGGAAGGGCAGCCGAGGCGATCTGGTCGATGCCGGCCGTCAGGTCGCGTACGGTCGCCGCGGGCCGGCCGATCCACGGCAGATGCGCCACCGCCCACCAGGCCGGCCCGGATGTCCGCGCGTGTGCTGTCGACGCGCGCGAGGCGAGGTCGGCGGCAAGGTGCCGCGCGGTCGCAGTGTCGCCGTCGATCAGTGCCTGCTTGACCGTCGAGACCTCGGCCCGCGCCTTCTCGAGCTGCGAGCGGGCCATGAGCCCGGTGACGACAACCCAGGCGACGGCGGCGATGCCGAGGAGGACCACGGCCACGACGAGTCGCCGGAGACGGAGACTTCGCGCCCGTCGGGTCATGAACAGGCCGTTGGCGCGCGCCCATGCACCCGCGGCGAAGCCGAGGACGACAACCGCGGCCACCGTCCACACGGAATCGATCATGGGCGTGTCAGTGCGACACGCCGGCGCGCCGCGCCGACAACCTCATGATCAACGGGAGCAACGAGAGGGTTCGGGGCTAGCCCTTCACGACCTTGAACGTGCCTACCGCGGTCGCGCCGGTCGTCACGCCTCGCAGCGTGAACTTGCAGGTGCCGAGCGGCGCCTTGTCCGGGACGGTGAACTGGCCACGCACCCGGCCGTGAGTGCCTGCCGTCCACGGGCCACGCTTGCGCGTGAAGTCGTTCTTGCAGACGAGCTTGCCCTTGACGCTCTCCCCCGGCTTGAACGCGGGGTCGCTGTAGAACTTCGCGGTGTCGCCCCGGTGATATTGCCCGTGGTTGAAATAGACCTTGCATACGCCGGTCGGATATTGCGGGCCACGGCACGTGGCGGCCGCAGGCGCCGCTGTTGCGGGCGCAAACGCCATGGAAGCGGCGGCCAACAGAGCCGCCAGCGTCACTGCGGTCGAACGCAGGACGTGCCGCATGATCAAGCCCCCGAAAGGTCATGCCGGCACCGGGCCGGCGGAGCGTTTCGTCGGATAAGTCGAACCCGACGCTACCGAAGGGAGCGCGTCGCCGCAGGCTAATCGGGACATTCCATGGCAGCGACCAGGGCCCGTGCGACGGTCCCCCGGTGCCATCGGACGCCCTCGGGAGTGCGATACCCCTCGGCGTTCAAGGCTGCGGCGATCGTGGCGGCCGAGCGCCCCTCGCGACGCAGCTCGAGCATCCGCAACAGCCCGTGCGCGCGGCCGACCACACCCATCCCGGCGGCCGGTCGTGGCCGCAGCTGGCCAATGGCGTCGGCGGCGCGACTCCGGCTGACGAGCTCGGCGAGCGCGTCCGGCAGCTCGTCGCACGGCACGGGCGCCGACCAGAGATAGCCCTGGGCCTGGTCACAACCCAGCTCGACGAGCAGTTGCCGTTGCGCCGGCGTCTCCACGCCTTCGGCAACCACCGTGACGCCGAGGGCGTGAGCGAGGTCGATCAGTGCGGCGACGATCGCGAGGTCCTCGCTGTCTGCCGCCAGGTTGCGCACGAATACGCGGTCGATCTTGAGGACGTCGACGGGCAGTTGCCGCAGGCTCGTCAGCGACGACAGTCCGGCGCCGAACTCGTCCAGCACGATCAGCGCGCCTTGCGCTTGCAGCCGTTCCAGCGCCTTGCGCGCGACATCGACGTCACGCAGGACCGCGTGGTCGCCGACCTCGATCATCAGCTGCCGCGGCATGAGCCCGGCCTCGTATGACGCCCGCAGGATCTCGTCACCGATGTTGCCGTCAGCAAGATGCGCAGCAGCGACATTGACCGCGATGCGCGTGGCCGAGTCGACCGCCCGGCGGCGAATCAACTCGGCGTGGTCGCGGAACGACCGCTGCATCGTCAACACGTCGAGCCGTGCGGCCAGCCCGGTTTGCTGCGCGACGTCGACGAAGCGCCCCGGCGGAATGGGCCCGAGCTCCGGATGCCGCCAGCGCGCGAGCGCTTCCACCGCGATCAGCAGGTTGCTGTCGAGGGTGACGATCGGCTGGTAGTGCACGTCGAGCTGCGCCGGGTCGTCATACAGGGCCAGGCGCAACGCGGCGGCGAGGTGCAGCATCGACGAAGCCCGCGCGGCTGCGGACTGGTCGAAGGCGTGCAGCCGCGCGCGGCCCTGGCGTTTGGCTTCATACATCGAGGCGTCGGCGTTGCGCAGCGCGTCGGCCAGCGACGTCGGCGGCGACGCGGCGAGCCCCGCGCTGGCGGTGACGGCAAGCCGCACACCGGCGATGTCGATCGGCGCGGCGATCGCCGCGAGCAGCCGTTCGCTCAGCGCCGCGGGGTCGGCGACCTCGGTGAGGACGGCGACGAACTCGTCAACGCCGAACCGCGCGACGTAGTGCTCCCGCCCGACACCGAGCCGAAGCCGCTCCGCGACGACCTGCAACAGCTGGTCACCCACGTCTTGGCCGTGCGCATCGTTGACAAGCCGGAAGTCGTCCAGGTCGAGCAGCAGCACCGCGCGGGGCTTCGACTCCCCCGCGGCGAGCTCATCGAGATGAGCCAGCAGCGCTTGCCGGTTGGGCATGTGCGTCAACGGGTCGTGTGACCCCGCGCTGCGAGGCGCGACGTCGATGAGCTGTATGACGACACCCGCCACGTTGGCGTCACGGTCGCGAACAGGCGCGAGCCACGCGTCGACGTCGACGACACTGCGGTCGCGGCGGCCGAGGACATAGCTGCGCCGAAGCGATCGCCCGGCGGCAGCGGCAGTGAGGTCGGCGGCCAGGTCTTCACCGGCGGCGGACGTGAGCTCGGTGAGGAGCCGCCCCGTCGCTTCGGTAGGCGACCACTGCAGCAGCGCGTGCGCGGCGTCGTTCCACATCCGCACCCGGCCGGTCGGGTCGAGGCTGATCGTGGCCACCGGGGCGGCAGTCATCAACGCACGCGGGTCGTCGACCCGGGTGGCGTCTCCAGCCCACTCCGCGGCAGTCATCTGCTCCCTCATCGGTGTGTTTGTGCTCGATGTCTGCATCGACCCTGCGAAGTTCGCCCTCGATAGCCCCAATGGACTAGATCGGCGAACGGCTCAACGCTCGCTGCGCCGTTCGGCCGTATGCCCCGGGACGGACTAGTTCCGCGGTGCCAGATCCACTGTTACGTAGGTGTGAGCTGATCTAGCATCTTTGGTCCGTTTTCCGCGCTCGCGGTGCTGGCCTCACGCATGCGGGTCGACCCACTACGCATGGGCAAAGGTGCTCGCGGCACTCGCGGGCTCGTGGTCGCTGCTGTGCTCAGCGCAGCCGCGACGTGGGCTGCCCTGTTGCCGGGGTCGAACGCCGTGGCGGCGAGCACTCGCGTAGACCCTTGCGCCGCGTTCGAGACGACCGTGCGCCAGCCGGATCCGGCGCTGGGCAACGGCGTCACGCTCAGCACCTCCGTCGAGGGCAATCTCTTCCCGTCGGACATGGCCCCGTCGCTGCAGGTGGGCGTCGCTGACCCGTCGGTCAGCGGCGAGAGCCTGGACCTGACGGTCTCCGACGACCGCGGCCCGATCGTGCGGCACACGGTGCGGCTGGGCTCTGCCGACTCGACGGTCCCGCTCCCCGACCAACCGGGCTGGTTCAAGGTCGGCGCACAGCGGCTCGCCGGCGACACGATCCTCGGGTCCGCCTGTGTCTGGTATGGCGTGGCCATGCCCGGCGCCCCGCTCGACCTCAACGTCTTGCCGCCGGGCAAGGACTGGGGCGGCCCGTCGCCGTCGCGTGACGTCGACCTGACCGCGCAGCTGGGGCTTTCCGTCGTACGCCGCCAGCTCAACGTCGCGCAGTTCCTCACCAACCCGACCACCGACCAGTCGCTCGCCGATGCGGCCGCACAGGCAAAGCAGCTCGGGCTGCGGTTCGTCGTGCAGATCGGGCAGGGCGCCGCGGCGGAGACGGCCGCGGTGAAGAACGGGACGTGGGGCGATCTCGTGAAGCGGATCGTCGCTGCGAACCCGACCGTGCCGTATTGGGAGGCGTGGAACGAGCCCAACACGTCGATGTTCTTCTACGGCTCGGCGGCTGATTATGTGAACAAGGTGCTCGCGCCGTTCGCGCAGGCGGTGCACGCGGCTAACCCGCAGGCACAGGTAGTCGGCGGCAGCGCACTTGGTGAAGACGACATGTGGTGGGGGAAGTTCGCCGACCTCGGTGGCTTCAAGCTCGTCGACGTGATCGGCGTTCATCCGTATACGTGGCAGTGGGGTGCGCCCGAGACCCGCGGCATGCAGTCGATCCTCGAGGTGGTGCGCAGCCTCGCCAACAAGAACGGTGCCGGCAACAAGCCGATCTTCGACACGGAGAGCGGGTTCCCGTCGGCATACAAGGGCACTAACGCGGATCTGTGGCGGCAGGCGGACTACGTGTCGCGCAAGCTCGTCATCGAGCGCGCGCTGGGTGTGGCGTCGGGTGAGTACGAGCTCGAGGGTGGCTGGCAAGACTTCTCCGTCATCGACTTCTTCCGCGGTGTGAAGCCGGCGGCGATGACGCTGAGCACGACGACCGCGTCGTTGCGGGACCGCAAGTTCCTCGGCTGGTCGGACACCGGCGTCGCGGGTGTGCAGGCCGCGCGGTTCAGCGGCGTGACGGTGGTGTGGACGACGAAGAACTCGGCGAAGCTGCCGCTGCGGTGTGCGGTGGCGGGTCACGACGCGTATGGCGACACCGTGCACGCCTCGTCGTCGCTGACGGCTACGGGTTCGCCGGTGTTTCTCACTGGCGACGCGAGCTGCCTGACGACCGCGAAGCAGCACGCCAAGAAGGCTCACGAGCCGAAGGCGGACAAGCCCGCGAAGCCGACCCCCGCCCCGAAGGCCGACAAGCCGGCGAACGACAAGCCGGCCAAGGACAACGGCAAGGGCAACCAGTCGCCGGGCACGAGCAACGGCAGCGGCAACGGCGGCAACAACCCGACGCCGCCGACCAAGGGCCCCGACAAACCCGCCAAGGGTTAGCCCCCGCCCGCATCTGTCCGGCCTACAGCGCGCTCGGACGCACCGTCAGCCGGACAGTCCCGCAGACGGATCGGTCAGACCCCGCCGGATCTGCCGGATGGCGTCCGGCGCGTCGGTGTAGATCGAATAGCTCGCGTATCGCAACACCAGGTTCCCGTCCAGGCGAGCGTCGTTGTCCTTGATGTCGTCGCGGGCACGGACCTCGAGCTTGAGGTGGATCCCGCCGTCGATCTCCACGCGGAACACGCCGCCGTTCGCGCTCCGGAACTCGGCATCGAGGTAGCGGCGGCGGCCGGCACTGTCGAGTCGGCTCTGCAGCTTCGGCCGCGGAAACCCATGCCGACGACAGAACGCCAGGAACTCAACTTCGCTGAGCGCTTCGGCTCCGCCTTCGAAGTCGTTGCACAGCAACAGCATCAGCTGACGACGGCGGATCCGCGGCTGCTCCAGCACCTTGTCCTTCAGCCAACCGGGCGGGACCCGACACTGCTGCACACCCGCGACGAGAAGCCTGGCCATCGTGAGCTCGTCGGGACTCCAGCCCGCCGCATCCACGATCGCCCGAGCGGGAAGCGTGACGGGCAGGTCGTCGGCGAACCGTACGTCGGACTCCGGGAACCGTCGCGTCGTGTGTATGACGACCTCCACGCCGGGCAGCGGCAACACTTCGCCGCCTGGGGCAGCAGCAGATGCACCTGCGGCGTCGCGAAGCCGCGAAGGCTGAGCACCTCGAGCGCAGTGAGGCCGGCCAGGGTCGCGGGCAAGGTGGCGCTGAGCAGCGCGGCCCACAGCTGTTGCCGTCGGCTCAGTGGTCCGTTGTGCAGGCAGATCACGCGCTCGTTGAGTCGGCGCCAGCGCCCGCCATCGAGTTCCGCCCGCTGTCGCGACGCGGTGATGCCGACGTCGCGCAGCTGCGCGCGTGTCGCGATGCCGTGTTGGCGCCGTACAAGACGATCGAACCAATAGTTGGTGGGACGCGGTGAGGACATGCGGCCACGCTGGACGCGGCCGGTGACAGATCCGACTGCTCGTCCACAGCCCCGTCGAGCGCTGTCCGCGCCGAACCGTCCGGCCCACAACGCCCCCCGACGCTCCGAGCGCCGGACAAAGCCCGAGACAAAGCCGGTATGACGAGCCATCGGCCCGCCGTCGCGCCGGCGCGAAAGCGCGGCGCCCGCGATGGCGTAGTCGCCTCAGGCGTTGACGAGCACCGCGTAGTCGCCGCTGCCAGGAGTGATCCGCGCGGTCAGCAGGCCGAGCGACACCGGCCCGAGCGCGATGCGCACGGTCCGCAGCCCTGGCCGCTGATGCCCGACCGGGATCGCGACCGTGCCGCTGAACCGGCAGGTCGCCTGCGGCGGGTCGGTCACAGTGACCGGCGGTGAGTCGTAAGCCTTCAACGTCGTGTGGCCGACGTGCCCGGTGGTCATGTCGGTGACGGTGAGCTCCTGTCCATACCGAGCGATCGCCGAGCCGCGCGGGTTCGCGCCACCGCAGTCTGTGGCGGTGACAGTGCTGCTCGAGGAGTCGGTCTGACAGCCACCGCTCTGGCACGACCCGGTGACGAGGACGGTGACGGCGAACTGCGCCGGCCCACTCGCCACAACAGCCGCCGCGTTCGCCGCGGTTGGCGAAGACGGCGGTGCCGACGGCAATGGTGCGGCGAGTGGTGGCGACGAACTGGAGCTACACGCGACCAGCCCCGCCATACACGCAGTTAGCGCGAGCAGGGCTCGCCGGCTCAGTAAGCCCCGGACCCGCGTACGACGGCCCACGCTGTCTTCCACAGAAGCATGAAATCAAGTGCGAGTGACCAGTTCTCCACGTAGTAGAGGTCGAGCCGCACGCTTTCGTCCCAGGGCAGGTCGGCGCGACCGCTGACCTGCCACAACCCGGTCAGACCCGGCTTGACCAACAGCCGGCGGTGCGTGCCGTACTCGTAGCGCTCGACCTCGCTCGGCAGCGGCGGTCGCGGCCCGACGAGTGACATCTCGCCGCGTACGACGTTGAACAGCTGCGGCAGCTCGTCGATGGAGTAGCGGCGAATCACCTTGCCGATGCGGGTGATGCGTGGGTCTTCGCGCATCTTGAACAGCACGTGCCCGTCACGATCGTTGGACTCGGCAAGCCCAGAGTGCTGCTGCTCGGCACCGACGCGCATCGAGCGGAACTTGAAGACGGTGAAGTGTCGGCCGTCGAGACCGACGCGGGTCTGCCGGAAGAACACCGGCCCGCGCGAGGTGATCGCGACAGCACAAGCAGCCGCCAGCATGATCGGCGACAGCACCGCGATGGCGAGCAACGCGCCGGTGCGGTCGACCGCACCCTTGATGACGCGGTTGACGCCGGACAGGTAGGGCTCGTCGATGTGCAGCAGCGGAAGGCCGGCGATGGGCCGCACGGTGATGCGCGGGCCGGCGACGTTGGTCAGTGCGGGCGCGACGACGAGGTCGACGCCGGTGCCTTCCAGCTCCCAGGCGATCTCACGCAACACGGACGAGGTGATGCCCGGCGAGTGCGCGACGGCGACGGTGTCAGCACCGGAGCGGCGACGTGCCTCGGCGAAGTTGGAGAGTGATCCGAAGACTGGTACGCCGGAGTCGCCGAGGCTGTCCTCGCGCCGACCTCCGGGTACGCACACGCCGAGCACTTGCAGGCCGGCATACGGGGTCTGTCGCAAGCTCTTGATGAGTTCGAGGGCGGACTCGCCGGATCCGATGACGAGGACGCGATGTGCGGCGAAGCCGCGCGCACGCATGCGGTGCAGCACCTTGCGGGCGGCATACCGGAAGAGCACGGTCGCGACCAGCGCGACGGGGAGGGCGATGGCGACGAAGCCGCGGGCGATCTCGAAGCGGGCGGCGTAGGCGACGCTGGCGAGCAGCGCGGCCGCGCGGACCGCGGCGTTGCCGACGCGCTTGAACTCGTCGCTGCCGACGCCGATCTGGCGGGTGTCGTAGCCGGCGGAGATGCCGATCATGGCGACCCAGCCGGCGACAAGGGCGAGGACGACGAGCCGGTAGGACAGGCCGGCGGAGTTGACGTGGGTGGTGCCGAATCGGGTCTGGAGGGCGACCATCGCGCCGAGTGCCATGGCGAGTACGTCGAGTGAGATGAGCGCGTGGATGTAGTGCCGCTGCCAGTGCTTCAGGTCGCTCGCACCGGCGCCAGCGGCGGTCGCCGCGTCGCGTCGACCAGCAAGGCCAAGTGGCCTGCCGCTCTCGAGATTGAGAGTCACTGGTCCCCCGTCCACCGAGCACGCTCCGCTACGCGCTCCTGTGGATAAGGATGTGGGCGGTCACTCACCGCGCAATCCACCGAATCCCAACGCTGACACAACCGGACAGAAGCCCCGACGTCGGTTACTGCCCGTAGGCTCGACCCGTGCCCGAGGCGCGTCCGACCGTGGTGTTCATCGGCCATGTCGCGCGGTTGTCCGGCGGGGAGATCGCGCTGCTGCGGCTGGTGTCGGCGATGACGGTGCATGTCAATGCCTATGTCATCCTCGGCGAGGACGGCCCGTTGGTCGAGCGGCTGCGGGAGCGCGGCGCGACCGTCGAGGTGCTCGCGATGGACCCGCAGGTCCGCGAGATCCGCAAGGACACGGTGACGCCAGGCGGGTTGCGGCTGCGCGCGCTGCCCGCGCTCATCGGATACGTATGGCGGCTGCGCCAGCGGCTCCGGCAGATCCGGCCCGACTTGGTGCACACGAACACGCTCAAGGCGGCGCTGTATGGCGGCACCGCGGCCCGTCTCGCGGGCCTTCCTGTGGTCTGGCACGTGCGCGACCGGATAGCCGACGACTACTTGCCGCGGCCGGCGGTGTGGCTGGTCCGGCTGCTGGCGCGGGTGATCCCGACTGCCGTCGTCGTGAACTCGCGGGCGACGCTCGAGACGGTCCCGTCGGCCGCGCACGCGACTGTGCTCTACAACCCGATCGTGCCGGATGCGGTCGAGCGGCCGCGTGGTTCGGCGCATCGAAGCACGGCGGGGCTGACCATCGGCGTTCTCGGTCGACTGGCGCCGTGGAAGGGGCAACACGTCTTTCTCGACGCGTTCGCTAGCGAGTTCAAGGGCGAGCCAGTGCGGGCGCACGTTATTGGCAGCGCGATGTTCGGCGAGGACGCCTACGCCGCCGGGCTGGTCGAGCAGGCCGAGCGGCTGGGTGTCGTCGATCAGATCGACTTCCGCGGCTTCGTGGAGGACGTGTGGGCCGAGCTCGACGAGCTTGACGTCCTCGTGCACTGCTCGATCACGCCGGAGCCGTTCGGCCAAGTAGTGCTCGAGGGGATGGCAGCCGGGCTGCCGGTCGTGGCCGCCGGCGTGGGCGGCCCGGCAGAGATCATCAACGACGATGTCGACGGGATGCTGGTCGAGCCTGGGAATGCTGCTGTTCTGGCGGTCGCGTTGCGCCGGCTCGCGGACGACGAAGCACTGCGCGAACGTTTGGGTAAGGCCGCCTTGGAGCGAGCGCGCGAATACTCTCCCGAGCGCACCGCGGAGCGATTGTTGAGCGTGTATGACGAGGTGCTCGCGCGCCGATGACATTGCTGACGCGAACAGCCTGGGGCAAGACGTTCGGACTCGAAGTGCCGGACGAGCTTGTTGCGGAGGCGGAAGAACGGATGCCATTCGGCTCAGGACCGGCGGAGACCAAGCCGGAACGCACCTGGGCCGTGGCGTCGACAGCACACCTCGACTTGGTCATCGGCGAACTAGAGCTCTGGGTCGCAGAACACGCCGTCGGCTTTGTGTTCGTGCACGCCGGCTGCGTCGCTGTCGACGGGCGGGCGATCGTCATCCCTGGCCGGACGATGTCAGGCAAGAGTGCGCTCGTGGCAGCGTTGGTGGGCTTGGGCGCGACGTACTACTCGGACGAGTACGCGGCGATCGACCGCGAGGGCCGCGTGCATCCGTACGCTCGTCCCCTGTCGATCCGCTCCCCCGATGGCATGGTGCGCCGGACGCCGATTGCCGAGTTGAACGGAACCGCGGGTGTTGAGCCGGTGCGGATCGGTCTAGTGGCGCAAGTGCGCTTCGACGCTGAATCCGGTTGGTCACTCGAGGAACTCAGCCCCGGGCAGGTCGCGCTGGCGCTGATCGACAACACCGTGCCGGCGCAAACTCGCCCTGTTGAAGTGATGGATCACCTGCAAGCTGCTACCGACGGTGCGCGCGGACTGCGCGGAACAAGAGGTGACGCCGCAGAGGCCGCTCAGGATTTGCTGCGCCTCCTGCGGTCCGATTAACACTCGCCTGTTACGAACTCAGCAGGGCGCGCAGACGTGCGGCGGCGTCGATCGTCATACCAAGCGCGTCAGCAACGGGCCCGCCGCTGCGCAACACCGGCAACGCGAACGGGCGAGCGCCAGCAGGTGTGCGAGCTGGAAGTCCGAACTCCGCGCGGGCGATCTCACGTCGAGCAATCGGGTCGCTCGGCAGTGGCAGGCGCGGAGGTAGATCGCCGCGAATGACACGGTCATAAAGCGCGACCTGCCGAGTTGCGACGGCGTCCCATGTTTTGTCGGCGACCTGTTCGAGCCCGTCGTCGCGCCGGCGCGCAAAGTCCGCGGGATCGGCGAGGAGATCGACCACAGCGCTCGCAAGTGCGTCCACTTCGCCCTCAGGGACGAGAAGCCCGGCAGGGCCCGCAACTTCCGGGATCGACCCGCTGGCATAGCCGGCAACAACAGCGCCGCTGGCCTGCCCCTCAACGATCACGCGGCCGAACTGCTCGACCCAGGTAGCCGTGGCGCGGCTAGGGATAAGGACAACGTGCATCTGCCGGTAGAGCGCAGCCATCTGCTCCACCGCTTGCCAGGGCAGGATCTCGAGCTGACTGTCCACACCGAGCGAGTCCGCGAGCGCCCGAGCCGACACCAACTCGGGTCCCGCACCCACAAGCACCAGGCGCGCCGGCCGCTTCCGGGTCAGCGCGGCGAGCACCCGGACGGCATCGGTGACCCCTTTCTCCGGCACGAAGCGCCCGACAAGACCGAGGAGGATCTCCTCGTCATCTGCCGACTGCTCCCCCGCCGCGTAAACGGAGCTGTCGTAGCCAAGAGGCAAGACGTCGATGTGGCCGGCGAATCCCTTTCCCCTGGCGACCGAGGCAGCCTGACCCGTGCACGGGTAAAGCGCGGCGACCCGTCGATGGGCTCGTGTCTCGTACTGGGCGAATGGGGGCGGGAACCGCTTGTCCAGGTTCTGGGCGGTGTACATGACAACCGGCAGGTCTGGCGGCGCAGCAACGAGCCATTGCCGCGAGGCGACGCTGAAGGGCTCCTCGAGGATGTCCAGGACGTCCGGCTGAACCTCGTCGATCACGCTCCGCAACCGATGTTGCTCGCGATAGCTGTGCCGATTGACGTCCCCGGAACGGTCCACGTCGAGTTCGATGACGCGGAACGATTCGGGCGAAAGGATCTCCTCAGCAGCACCCTCCGACCATTCCTTGGGGACCACAAGAGTGACCTCAGCGAGGGCGGTTTGTGCCCGATCGCGTAGTCGTAAAGCCACATCTCGACCAGCGTGGAACACCCGGAGGACTCGCACAGCTTTGGCTTCCAGTTGTGATTGAGGTGGGTAACGATGCCTACCGTGAATCCTGTCGGATGAACCATCGAAGCTGCCAAAAGGGCCCACAATGGCCCGGAGGCGCGGTTACATTGGGTCATCTGGCACGACCGCAATACACGCTTGCCGGCTCGGCCGGTCAACGATCGAGGGGTACTGGTGGACCGTAAAGCAGACGTGCGGGTGGCGCGTCGTACCGAACGGCTCATCGTTCGCGAACTCGGCGACGAGGTCCTGGTCTACGACCTGGACACGGACGAAGTGCATCGACTTTCCGGTGATGCGGCACGTCTGTACCTCGCCGTGGGTTCCGAGTCATCGACTCGTACCTTGAGCCGCGAGACGGGGATCCCTCATGACGTCGCCATGGGCCTGGCCGCTGAGCTAGACGAGAGAAATCTCCTGAGCAAGGTGCAGGGTGGAATCTCACGCCGACAAGTTCTTCAGCGCAGTGCGATTGTCGGAGGCGCCGTTCTCGCCCTCCCTGCTATCGAATCCATCATCGCCCCAACCGCAGCTCTGGCGCTGTCGAACGTTCCAGCCCCCGGGTATTACGACCTTGAGACCGCCGTCGCGAGTTTCATCAATAGCACGAGTCCGAGCGGCAACGCAGCTGGCAACTACGCGTTCTACACAACTGGCGTGCTGAAGAGTTCATACTCTTCCGCCGACTTCACTGCTGCACCGTACTCAGCTCTGCCGGCGTTGCCTGCGCCAGGATCGCCGACTTTGACCGTGGGGGCTGCGAACTCGGGCAGCCCTGGTTTCGCAAACAATTCAAAATGGTGGTACACGCTTTCAGCGACCAACGGTGAGGGCGAGACGACCACTGCTACGCCGGTAATGGCTTCGGCTAACAACAAGTCGAACATCACGGTGAACTGGACCGCGGCGGCAAATGCGACCGGCTACAAGATCTATCGAGCGCCAGACTCAAGCGGAAGCCCCGGTGCGTGGAGCCTCGTTCAGACCGTCACGGACGGCAGCACCACAAGCTTCGTCGACCCGAACGTGACGGGATCCTCGGCAACGCTTCCCGGGAGCAACACCGCACTACAGGGCCAGTTCCAGGGCTCCGGCGTGTCGCAAGGTTCGGCCACACAAAGTTCCCCGGGTTTCTGGATCACGGTGGCGCCCACGGGAAGCAACGCGGCAGTGATCGCGTTCCCGATTCCGCCCGCTCCCGTGGGCACAGTCAGCGGCGCAACGGTCAAGTACACGGCGACTAATACCGGTGCCAATAGCACACGCATTCAGATCGTCAATGGCACCGGCGGCGTCGCGGATACGGTCACAGTCGCCGGCGGCTCAACGGTCAGCAACCATTCCTTCACCGTTACTCCCGCCTTCCGCGGCGACACTATCTACGTCGTCATTGGAACCCCCACCGCTGGAACCGCGCCTGGTGCCTTGCATCTCTTCCTGCAGGTCAGCTAAGCCAGGTTATTAGCTGGTTCGACATGGAGAGCCGCGTGAGTGGCACCCACGAGGCGGCGACCAACACACCGCGATACCTCGCCCGGTCGATTGGCCGTGATCTCTCGCGTGCTGAGGCACTTGCCTGCATCGCCGTCGAAGCAGAGGCAGCGCGAGTGACAAACGAACTAGAAGCCGCGGGTGCCTCCTTCGCGATACTTAAAGGCCCGTGGTTGGCCGAGTTGTGGCGGCGCGACGGGCGCCAGCGCTACTACACCGATGTCGATGTTCTTGTAGCGGATGACCGACGCGACCTGGTGGTGAGCGTCCTCCTCGAAAACCCATCGCGGCGGCTCGTGCAATCTGCTTACCCGCTGCCCGCGGAAGTGACGATCCTCGAACACCGGACAAACGCTTCGGTCGATCTGCAGACGCACACCCTCCACGAGCCCGAACTACGGGACGCGTTCCCCATCGACACAACGGAGATGCTCTCGCGTCGACGGGTGGTGACAGCCGCTGGCTGGTCCTTTCCTGCGCTTGATGCTGTTGACAACCTCATTCACGTCTGCCTTCACGCCCTTAGGTGGGATCCACTCGCTGCCCGATCAGCGATGGACGTCCATGCGTGCGCCACGCATGATGCGATTGACTGGGATCTGCTAGTGGACCGATGCCGGCAAACGCGCACAGGCCTGGTGGTTGCCGCAATGCTTGACCGATCGTCCTCGCTGCTCGCTACCCGCGTGCCTAGGCGTACCCGCGGTGAATTGGCCCCGTTGCTGGGATGGCGAGGCATACTGCGGCTTGTCAACCGTTGGCGCCCTGCCGCCCAGGCGGCGGGGCGCAGTTTCTCGGGTGGGTCCTTGTTCCGGTCGACCCGAGCGTCGACGACCGGCAGCATCCTTACGCTGATTCGCGATCAATGCGCTGGAGAGACCTAAAGTGCGCATCGCCCTCGTGAGCCTTGAACCGTGGGACGACGTATGGCGACGCAATCAACACATCTCGTCGGAACTCGTTGACCAGGGTGTGGTCGACTCGCTGGTCTTCATAGAACCGCCGCGCCTGGGACGAACTCTGGTCCAACAGCCGTTTTCCCCGAAGCCCGGGATTACCGTGTTAGCACCACGACTGTCCATGCCAAAGCGTGTAGGTGGCCTGCGGCTTCTCGGCGTGCAGTTGCGCCGAACATGGCTTCGAGGGTTGGATCTCCTATGGGTAAATGACCCAGCCCTAGGCGTGCAATGCCAGTCATCTCGCCAGCCAGCGGTCTACGACGTCACGGACGACTGGCGCGATTTCGATTTTCCCCGGCGGATTAGACGACGGATCATTTCTGCAGAGGACCGTCTCGCCAGGACAGCGACCACGGTCGTATGTAGCGACGTGCTTCGTCAACGATGGCTTGATCGGTACGGCGTTGAGGCACATCTCGTTAACAATGGCGTGGATACGCGGCGTTGGCGGCAAGCCACACGCCGCAAGTACGACGGGCGGGGGCCGCATATCGGCTACGTCGGGACGCTACACACCGAACGAATTGACTTGGACCTGATCCAATCAGTAGCCGACATGAACGATGTGGGTACGTTCCACCTCGTCGGCCCGGACTCGCTCGATGCCGACGCCCGAAAACGGTTGCATCTGCACCCGAAGATCGAGGTTCATGGGCCGGTTCCCTCCGCCGACGTGGCGGCATGGACCAAGGGGTTCGATGTGCTCGTGAGCCCGCATCGCATAACACCATTCACGCTTAGTCTCGACGCCATCAAGTCCTACGAGTACGCGGCCTCTGGGCGTCCGGTAGTGGCCACTCCGACAAGCGGCTTCCAGCTGCTGAAGAAGCTCGACGGGATAACCGTTGTGAACAGCGAAGGCTTTGCTGAGGCCGTGCGCATTGCTTTGCAGACAACCACTACGGATCGCAACCTTCCTGCAATGGATTGGTCCGATCGGGCGCGTGAATTTGAGCGGGTACTCAAGGCTGCGGCGGCAGGAGACAATCGATGACCGCTGTCACCTTGGCCCGCATCGCCACGTCGGTTGACATGGGGCAGCAGATAGCAGAAAGCAACCTGCTGAGCGCGCTGCTCACCCTGGCGCCGGCAACAGTTTCAAGCCTTGCGTTTTCAACGCTTCGAAGCCACGTGACAGCCGATCGACGGCTCCCGTTAGATCGGCTGAGTCGTGCGCCTTGGCAGGCGCAGCGTGCAGTAGGCGCGTGGGCGTACCGCGGCGCTGCCCTCGTTCACAGGCTGGATCTCAAACTGCCACCGGCGCCTCGGCAGGAGATCCTTACGGTCCATGATCTCGCTCCCCTGCGTTTTGATGATGAGGGTGCGATGCCAACGCATGCGGCCCGAAGTCTTCGCGGCGCTGGCGCAATAGTCTGCCCCTCACACTTCGCGGCTGGCGAGATACACGAGGTCTTCGGTGCCGAGAATGTGCACGTCATCCCCAACGGCGTTCCGCCGGAGTTCATATCAGCCGTCCCGATGTCACCGAACGATCTTGCTGCGTGGCGCATCTCCAGCCGCTATGTGCTGCACTCCGGTGGCGCGACTAGGCGGAAGAATCTCCTTCCGCTCGCAATTGCCTGGCCCGAAGTGACACGTGCCTTTCCCGACGTAACCCTGGTTCTGTGCGGCCCGCCGGATCCTCGTCGAACTGAGCTCTTCAGCAATCTTCCCGGTACGCGCATCCTTGGACGCGTTGCTCGAGCGGCGCACGTGCAATTGACGGCTGGCGCGGAGACAGTGGTCGTCCCTTCTCTGTACGAGGGCTTTGGGTTGCCAGTCGTTGAGGCACAGGCCTGCGGCGTCCCCGTTGTCGCCTCCCGGCGGTCTTCCTTACCCGAGGTCTGCGGTCCTAGCGACTTGCTGGTGGAGCCCACCGCCGAGGGACTCGCCGAGGGACTCTGCAAGGTTCTTGATCGTCCTGTTGCGCTCACCACCCACGGTCGCCAACCAGTGTGGACGTGGGAAATGGCCGCCCGGGCGCATCTCGAATTGTACGAAGCGTGCTTCCAATGAACACGCCGCCTGCCGCGAGCCCACTCCGAGTGTTGCTCTTGTCGCCGGTAGAGGGCATCGATCCCGCGTGCGGGGATACCGTCTACACGGCCGAGCTCATGGCTTCGCCGCCGCCCGGGGTCGAGTACGAGGACTACGCATCTGCCCTCGCCGGTGGACGGCTTGTGGAGCACGGGCGTCGAGAGGCACTGCTGGCCGCACGCGGGGCTCAACGCATCTCGGAACTCGCGAGCGTCGGGCGGGCCCGCTTCATCGACGGATTACGTCGGCGAGGTGTTCTCTTCCGCGAACCGTTCCGCGAGTTCTCGGTTCGTCCCGGCACCTACGACCTCGTGCATTGTCATGTCTTTAGCGTCTCGTTCCGAAACCGACTTCCCTTGGTGATCAGCAACGCAGGACTGCTCGACGATCTTTACCTGGGTGCGCGCCGTTGGTCGCCACGCAGGGTGCGCCGCGCAGTACACGGCGACGCGCTTCTTGCTGCGGCGATGGGAGTGCAACACGCGTCTCTGCGCGCGCCAAAGGCCGACCGCTTCGTGTGCTTTACGGACTCGCTACGCGATGCCCTCGTAGCGCGCGGTGCAGTCGATCCTGCACAGGTAGAGATCATTCCCATTCCGGTGCGAGTCACCCGCCAGCGCGCGGAGAAGCCACCGACGACAATCGGCTTTATCGCGACGGATTTCGAAGCGAAGGGCGGAGCAACCGTACTGCGGGCGTGGAGTCTCATACAAAGCGCGCTTCCGCGATGCCGCCTACTGATCGTTGGATCCGAGCCAAGACTCAGCGCCGCGGAGGCTCTGGCGGCACGGGTTGAGTGGTTGCCACGCGTGTCCAGAGACCACTTGGTCCGGGACTTGCTCCCGTCCGTTGATGTGCTCGCGTACCCAACCCGGGCCGACGGCATGCCCCTCGTCGTATTGGAGGCACTTGGGGCCGGCATCCCTGCTGCAGTGAGCGACTACCGCGCCCTGCCGGAAATCATCGGTGGCCACGGGAACGGTGGCCTAGTTTCAGGCATCGATGATGCGCCTGGCCTGGCCAATAACCTGCTGCGGCTGCTGCGTTCCGAGGAGCACGCCGAGTTCAGCGCTCGTGCTCGCCGACTCTACGAGTGCCGCTACTCACCTGTTGCTGTCGGCGCGAAACTGCGTTCTGCCTATGACGCCGCAATAGCTGCCGCGAGAGTCGTGCGATGACTAGGCGGGCAGCACCACGGTTAATGCGAGCTGCGATGTGGAGGCGCCCGTGCGCGTATGTCTGATGCCAAGCGCTTTCTTCCCGAGTCGTGGCGGGGTCGAGGAACTGACTCTCAAGGTTGCACTAGAGCTGCAGCGTCGAGGCCACGATGTTGTCGTGGTAGCAAACAGATGGCCCGGCAAACCTCCCGCTGAGGATCAAATCGAGGGCGTTCCTGTCCGCCGGCTGGATTTCCTGGCGCCGAGTCGACGCCCAAGATCTGTCGTCGCTTGGCTGGGGGCACGGCAGCGCTCAATCGCCAGACTGCGCGAGCTTCCGCGCCCAGACGTTCTACATGTGGTCTGCGCGTCGACACAACTAGATGCCGCCATTGCATTCAGCCAACGAGACCGCATTCCGCTGGTCCTGACGACCCAGGGCGAGGTCGTGATGGACGCCGAATCCCGTTACCAGCGCAGCTTGTACCTGCGCCAACTCCTGAGAACTGCGAGCAAGCGCGCAGACGCCTTGACAGCATGCTCGTCCTGGACGGCATGCGCCAGTGCTGGCGTAGCACCGCGCCTCGCGAACGCGCTCGTCATCCTGAATGGCGTGGATGCGCAAGACTGGGACGTCGGACCTCCGACCCAGGATCCGGTCATCTGCGCCTGGGGCCGGCATGTACACCAGAAGGGCTTCGACCTTCTTCTGGCCGCGTTCCCGCATGTTCGCGCACTCTTGCCGAGCGCTCAGCTGCTAGTAGGCGGGAGCGGTCAAGAAACGGCATCGCTGCAGCGCCTCGCCGGTGACGGCGTTACGTTCCTGGGATCACTCGACCGGGCTGGGGTCCGTCGCCTCCTGGCTAGGTCCCGAGTGGCAGTCGTTCCAAGTCGCATCGAACCGTTCGGGATCGTCGCGCTGGAAGCGCTCGCAGCGGGACGCGGCCTCGTTTACGCGCAAGGGACGGGCCTTGAGGAGGCCGCGGGTGGCTTGGGCACGGCCGCGGATGTGACCAATCCAAACCGGCTCGCCGAGGCGATCATGGCGGAGTTGAGAGATCCGACATCGCCTAACGCCGGCCGATCACGGGCGCGAGAGTTGGCGTGGTCGCGACAAGTCGATCAGTACGAACAGGTCTACACCGAGGCTTTGGAATCGCGCCTCGCGAATCGCCGCGTAACGTAACTAGCTTGTAAGCGGTGGCACGCTTGGTTGGCCTCCTGACGCGGAGACTGGACGAGAGATGCTGCATCAACTAGCTCGATGCCCCTGCTGCCTCGGCAAACAATTTCAAGAACACCAAATACTGTGGCCAGGCCTCATTCAGGAGTGGGGCCTTCAAGAAGCTGAGGCGGTGTATCTGAATCGGCAGCAGGGCTTGCGCTGCACACGATGCCGGACCAGTTTGCGCGGCATGGTCTTAGCGGAAGCGATTATGCGCGCCACAGGCCACATCCGGCCGTTCGCGTTATGGGTTCTGTTGCGGCAGAGACAGCGTGTCCTTGAGGTCAATCCCGCGGCAGAGCTCCATCGATTCCTTCGTTTTAGCCGCCGGGCTACTCTCACCAACTATCCCGACGTGGACATCCAGGCCTTACCTTACGAGGACGCTAGCTTCGATTTGGTCGTGCACTCGGACACACTTGAGCATGTTCCCGACAGCCTGCGTGCCCTCGAGGAGTGCCGCAGGGTTCTGACGGCGGGTGGGGTGCTTTGCTATACCGTCCCCGTCGTGTTAGGTCGACTGACGCGTATGAGGGATCCGCATGTTCCCAGTTATCACGGCTTAGAGGGTCATCCGGATTATCTGGTCGTCAGGGAGTACGGCACCGATTTCTGGGAGGAGCCATTGCGTGCAGGATTCTCGGAGGTGAGGGTGGTCACGCTGGGATTCCCGGCCGGAATCGCCCTGATCTGCCGGGCCTAGCTGGAAGCCGGGGGGTACGCGCAGTTCCCCGTGCGAAGCCTGGCGTCCGAGGCTCTCGGGGTCGTGAACTTATTCGGAAGATGGACTGGTGGTGAATGGGAGCGGCATTTGCGAGTGCTGACCTCGCGCATGATCTAGGCGTCGTCATCCTGTCCTATGGCGCCGGTCCGGCTGCACGTTGCGCCACATCGCTCCTGCGTTGCGGCTTGGACCCGAAGGACATGCTGATCGTTCACAACCCGACGCCGGATGCACGCCAGCCAGTTGACTCACCACCACAAATTGAGCTACTCGCGCTTGGTAGCAACTGCGGCTATAGCGCGGCGATGAACACCGGGATGCGCATTTGGCGCGAGCGAGGGCGTCGGCTTGCACTTCTTTGCACCCACGATGTGACCGTCAACGGCCCAGACGTCAGACGAATCATCGAAACGATGCACGCAGACGAGAAGATTGGAGCCTGTGGACCCGTCCTTCAAGGGCCTGACGGTGAAGTCTTCTCCGCGGGCGGAATGCAGACACGGCTAGGCAATGTCCGCCACCTCTCCGCGGATGTCGGAGGTCTCGTAGATGTTCAGTGGCTCGATGGATCTCTGATCGCGGTGGACCTAAGCCTTGGTCTTGAATTTCGCGAAGATTTCTTCTTGTACTGGGAGGACGTGGTCTTCGGCGCGGCCGTCCGCGCGGCCGGATCTCGAGTCGTCTGCGAGCGTCGGGCGGTTGCCACCTCGTCCCCTGGCGTGGCCCAACGGGCACCACTTTTTACCTACCTGATGTGGCGAAATCGACTTCTGGCTCAAAAGGGCAAGGCTATGTGGGCGATATACACAGTAGCCAGGCTCCTAAGCGCAATGGCTCTTCGCTTTATTCGTGGACCATGGCCGGCAGACACCGTCCGGCTGGTCTACGCACGAGCGCTGCGTGATGGGATCATGAACCGGGGAGGTCCACCGCCGCAGGCCTTGCTCGCGAATACAGACGTCCAACTTTCGTAAGGGCCGAGCCACGCGCGGCGGTCAAGACTCGAGGACCTCGGACCAAAATAACTCGGCGGTATACGTCCGAGCCCTGTCGCGAGCTTGCACTCCAAGTCGGTGGCGCAGTACTACATCCTTGTACACACGCACGATCGCATCGGCTAGCTGCTGAGAGTCGGAGGGCGCAACGAGCAGCGCCTCGTTTTCGTCATCAACATAATCCCGTGTGCCACCCACGTTGGTGGCGATCACTGGTTTTCCATGTGCCATCGCGTCGAGCAGAAGGAGGGGTCCTGACGGCAACTCTGTGTCCAACATTGCCAGGACAACACATCGCGCCCCGCGCATGTACCTACGCCCTTCGTCGGGGCTCATTGGGGGAACCAGGTGCACGTTGGGCGGCGCCGGATGTGAGACATCACCCGCAATAACGGCCGGCACGCCGGCGTGTCCAAGTGCCGCCAGCAGTGTCGGCCAATCGCGATGCGCCCAGCCGGCCGAGTAGACGTAGTCACCATCGTCGCTGGGTTCGACAGCCTCGGGAGCCGGGAAGTGAACGAACTTGCACTGAGCGGCGGCGACTGCAAAGCGCCGGCGGAGTGTCGATACGTCCGCCCGACGTATGACTACGAAAGACATGCGCCGAAGTAGCCGGAGCCCATCCAGGATTCGCCAACTCGGAATCAGCCAGTCCACCGCAACGACGTCAGTCTTGCGGAGCAGAGCCAGCGGGAAGAGTTCTGCACCCGCGGTCACAACGACGACTCGCTCGTACTTGCGCGCTTCTCGCAGCAGGTGCCACGACCGGAGTCCCAGCGCGACGGCCTTGCGCCAGCCAGATAGCCCCCAGTCGCTGGCGCGGATCGAAACATCAACCCCGACCGGCGTGGCTATAGGGCACGCGTAACTAAGAGAAACCAGTGTCCCGGCCGATCGAGGGCCAGGAGGCCGTTTCCCTTCGTTGGATTGCGAACGCCGCATCCGTCCTGCCATTCGTTACCGTTAGATTTGACCGCTTCTCGGGCGCGCCGGTAAGTAGCGCTCAACTGCGGTTCGCATGACGGACGGTGCGTACTGGCGCATCCGGTCGATTCGCTGTCGGGTTGTGGGCAATGTCAAAGCGTTGATCGCTTCGCTGACGGGAGCAGCGGCGTGCGCCCAACTGTACTGACCACGGGCCGCCGCTACTGCCGAGGCCATCCTCATTTGTAAGTCGCGGTCGTTCGCCACAGCCAGCATATTTCGCGTCATTCCTTGAACATCACCCGGCGCAGAAAGCAGCGCCCAGCCTTCGTTGGCGGCCTTCTCAGACAATGCATCGTTGTTCATTGTGACAATGGGCAGCGAGGCCCACGCGCAATCCACAAACCTCGTGCGAAACGAAAATCGCGTTTCCAGCGTGTTGTATTGACCCAGCACGGCCGCATTCGCGGCGGCCAGGTAGTCAGCCCTCTCGGCAGGGCTGACCCACTGCTCGTTGTAATGCACACATTGACTCGTCGGGTCACAGGACTCTACGAACGAAACAAGCTCTCGCGTACGGGTGGCGTGGGGATCATCGACGGAACCGCGCGAGAGGCCGAGAAAAACAAGCTTGACACTCTCATTCTGGGCGTGCGCTGCTATGGCGGCCTCTACGACCGTTCTCCAATCCAGCCAGTCCCATACGCCCCCACCCCACAGAAACACCACATCATCCGGCGAGAACCCCAGTCTGTTGCGCGCCCCCTCAAGAGCCGGAGGTGGCTCGGCCGGCATCCCGTTGGGCACTACGAGTATCCGCGCACGAAGCGACCCCTCGTCGAAGGACAACTGCCGGCGCGTCGTTGAGCCACCGAGCAACATGCCCAGGTACAGGTCGCGTTGCCTTTCGTTCGCGCAAAAGACAGCATCGGCAGTTGTCAGAGCGACTCGCCACGCATGTATCTGACGCGCCATCCACGGACGGCGACCTGCTGCCGTAGTGGTGTCCAGCGTTAACCACTCAAAGTATGACGGGTCATAGAGGTCGAGCATCAGCCTTCCCCGAAGTCGTGGAAGGTAGCGCGCTCGCACTGCATTCGCGGAAATTACGACGTCCGCAGCCAGGAGAGCTCGTGCACCGGGCTCGGAGTTCATAAACGAAACGTTTACTCGCCGGTCAAGGTTCCCAGGGTCCCCACCGACGAGGACTGTGACGTCATGATGCTCAGCCAACGTCGTTGCCAGACCGACGTGGCGGAGGCCCATCCCGGAGTATCCGCTTTCGGTCACATCCGGCGCCGTGACAACGACGCTCCTACGCTCCACATGTACCTCCTCGCGTCGTCACCAACTGGGAGAGCGTCAGCGCAACCGAGCGAAGCCTCAGCGGGACTGCTCGCGTCAGTACCTGCGCGTCTGCCGGGGTAATTCCGGCTCGCCCGACTCGCAGGAACAGCACGTACAGACTCGCGCCAATCGGAACAACCAGAACCAGGCCCAACCACTGCGATTGAAGGGCTGCGACGGCGAACGTTGCGAGGGCGAAGGCAGGTAGCGCAGACCACCATGGCGACAAAGCTCTAACCACTGTGGCTGGCCGGAGTCCGCTACGCGCTCCGCTTACAGCGCGGATGAGCATAACCAGCGCGACAACCTGACCGACGGCGTTTGCGATCACAGCGCCCCAGATGGAAAGCAGTGGTATTAGACCGAAAGCCAGTGCTGAATCCACTATCAGCGCAACCAGGTTGGCGAGGAACATGCGCCGCCCTAGCCTCAGCGCTGATGCCAGAACGTTTACCGGGCTCAAAGCGGTTTGCAACGTTGATACGACCGCTAGCCCGAGGAAGGCCCATGCGCTTGTTCGGTAGCTGTTGCCGTATACCAACGAGTACAACGCGAATACAAGAGGAGCGGCACACGACGTGAGAATGCCGGCGAGCAGTGCCGAGATGCGTATCGCCCGAGCAACCGCCTCGGAGACGCGATCTGGATGCGCGGACACAAGGCCAGCTGTCGCGGGTATCAATGGCGCTGTCGCCGCATCGACGGGCCCGGTCATCTGCTGACTGATGCCGAATGCGAGCGAAAACAGCCCGACCGCCTTCGCGCTCCCGACCCACTCAAGGATGAGGATTTCCGATCGACTGTAGACCAGTAATGCCATAAGCGAGGCACCCCAGCTGTACAGAGCAAAGGCGCGGAAGCCGTTTGGCAGGCGTTTGAGAGACATTGGCCTTAGCACCGCGACCAGAAGGGGCCGGCGAACGACAACCAGGGCGACGAGTGCAGGCAGAAGACTGGTAGCCGCTCGCGCGAACAGCACCGCGATCGGACTCCTGGCAAGCAACACGGTCGCAAGAACCGCGCCTTGTGTCGCGACGTTGCAGACCAGCGCGATTCGGGCCAGCAGGTCGTTTCGCTGATCAAGCACAAGCGCGAGCGATGCTCCGCTCGCGTAGAGAAAGACGGCAGACATGGCGGCAAAGCCGCACGAGATAACAATCCCTTCCTTTGCGAGGACGACGAAAGTCGCGACCACGACGAGCGGCGCTTGCGCGAGAACGTGAAAGGCGGTCGCCCGCGATAAGTGCTGGCGCAACGTCCCGAGGTCTCCAGCTGCTCTCGCTGCCGAACCCCATTGGACGACCGCTGAGGTAAAGCCGAAGTCAGTGGCTTGCTGAAGGATGGCGAAGACGACGATCAGGTACGAAAGTCGACCGTACCCTGCCACACCGAGCGCCCTCGCCGTTACCGCAGTCACGAAGACGTTCAGAGGCAGAGACACGGAAACGTGAAGCGCCGTCCACAGGGCCCCTCGGCTCGCCCGGTGCTGGATCTCGGCTGCAGACAGCATTTCCGGGGGAACGCTCGAGGCCTGTTCCGGTGCGGCCGACATAGCTAAGCCCGCTCGTCAAAGCGCCGGCGGACGGTCGCAGGGATACCTGCAGCTAGAACGCGCGGCGGAATGTCACCGCGTACCACGGCATGTGCAGCCACGGTGGTGCCAGCACCGACCACAGTCCCCCGCAGCACCGTGACTTTGCTCGCGAGCCATACCTCGTCTTCGAGTCGCACAGGAGTCGAGACCAAGCCACCGGTGCCCGGAGGGGCACCAACAATGTGATCGTGATCGCGTACCGAAACCATCTCGGCGAGGAAGGTTCCCCGGCCAACTTCGATACGGTCTACGGCGGAGATGGTGCAGTGGTGCCCGAGAAAGCATCCTGGACCGATCGTGATGACGCCACCATCCGCCACGGCCAGCACGCAACCTTCATCGATATAACTACCCGCCCCGATCGTCAACCTCGCCCCTGCGCCGAGCCTGACGCGGACTCGGGGCGCGAAGCCAACGTCGTGCGACAAAGCCAAACCAGGAGTCAAGACGGACTTGAGTTGCGCGCGACCGTGTGCGGCCCAAGTGGCGGCGCGTCGGGCTAGGACGCTTTGCGCACGAGATGAGCGAGTAGCCGCAGTCACGACTCGGCCCCTCTCTGCCTCCAAGCAGCGGCTCCTCCGAGAACGACGGCGCCGGCTGGCGCGACCGCCTTCGGCGCAAGTCTGCAGTGCGCTAGACGGAAGGTCGCGCCAATCATCAGTGCTCCACACCCGATCCGAACGTCGGGGGCGACATTCGATCGGCGGGTCACCTGCGGCCGCATGAACGCCTGCATGGAGCTACACAATGTGAAGGTTCCACGGAAGCGGCTGCGCCGCGCGCGGATTTGCGCCGTGCACTGCACAGACGTCCGAGGGCTTCGGTGGCTCATGCCTAACCCGCAACATGCAGCGAGCCGACGACTGACTGATACGTGTCTTCCAGTCGGTCGACGTGCGTCTCAAGGCTCAGGTTCTTGCGCTGCTCCTCGCGTTCGGCCTCACTTAGCTCTACACGCCTGCGCTCATCGAGCGCAACGGAGCGCAGCGCTAATGCACCCGCGAGCACGTCACCCGCCGGGAAGAGCGCAGCATCCGCGACACGACCGAGTGTCTCGACGTGGCCCCCCGAAGCGGTCGCAACAACTGGTATGCCATATGCCATCGCCTCGAGCACGCTCAACCCGAAGGGCTCGGCGTCGGCAGTCGCAAGGAGCACCGAGGACTCCACCAAATGGCTGGGGATGTCGGCGCTCCAGCCCGCGAATTCAACGGACTCCAAGATCCCCAGAGAATCGGCCAGTTCCGTCAGCTCCCTGCGCATCGAGCCCTCCCCCAACAGCCGCAACCTCCAGCCGAAGCGAGCAAGCCCGGAGGCCTCCCAGATCGCAAGCGCATCCCTAGGCCGCTTTTCCGCCTCCAAGCGAGCGACATACAGAACCAGACGGCTGTCGGATCGGTAGCGGTCATCAACCTCCGGAGTCCCCGGCAAAATGATCGTGTCTGGCGGGGTCTCGAGGTGGCAGGCGACGAACTCGCTGATTGCTATCTGGCGATCGACAACTCGGTTGAACAAGCCGCTAAAGATTCGGCCGCCGATGCTCGATCCACGGCTACGCGCGAAGTGTCGCGTACATACAAGTGCGGACCTATGGCAAGCAGCAACGGCAACCCCGACTGCCTCGGCAGCCGTCATGTGCACGTGAAGAACGTCCGCTGGACGGCCGCGTAGCGCGCCACGAAAGGCGTCACGGAGTCCGCCAGCCGGCGTCCACGCAATCTCGTCAGGTAACGCCGGCCAGGTCGCCGGAGATCCGCCAACAACAGCGCAATCGTACCCACGAGCGGCTAGCGCAGGCACGACTTCGGAAACGTACCTCTCGACACCCGCGAACCTAGAAGATGCGACGATATGCGTCACCCTAATGGGCCTGTTCAAGTGAAGCCCGCAACCCGCCGGGGCCCCCTGACATACAGAATCGCCGCTCGCCATCTAACCCGGCGGCGTTCTCCGCGAAGCAACACGGCCCGAGTGACTCCGGCGAATATCTGAGCGCATCGGTACACACTCCAGCCGACCGGTCCGTACCACTTGCGTATGTACGTCTCCTGTCCAGCGTGGAACAGGGCCTCTCTCCTTTTCGGATCTGCGCTCGTGCCTCCGCCAGAGTGTTCGACGGTCACGTCTGGGAGCATCCGCACCTCCCACTTCCGCCGTGCTGCTCTTCGTTGCCAGTCGGTTTCCTCTGCATACAGAAAAAAGCGTTCATCGAATCCGCCGATGTCGCGCAGGGCTTCTGCTCGCAAGAGTAGGGCTGCACCAACGAGGAAGGATCCACTCCCCGGGGAAAGCCTTCCAAGGCCGAAGGCCTCAAGCCAGGCCCGGGCGGGGCTTGGAAAGGGCCACTCCACGCGCTGTTCGCAGCCGTTGCTATCTACAAGCCGCGGGGAGACGGCGGCCACGCGTTCGTTCCCAGGTTGACGTAGAAACGCGGTCAGGCTTGCCGCGGCCCCACGGGCCAGGACCGCGTCGGGGTTCAGCAACAGGACGTCGGTCGGGGCGCTGCAATCGAGGCAAGCGAGCGCAATATTAACGGCTGCTGCGAAGCCGAGGTTTCCGCCCGGGTCAATGTATTTCGCGCCGTGCACCTCGCTCACGGCTCGTGCCGAAGGAGAGCTCGAGTTGTCCACCACAATGACTCGCAAGCCGGCCAAACTGGGCAGGCATTGCTCCAGCAACTCAAGCGCGCCGTACGCAACTACGACGGCGGTTGGGTGTTGCATCATGGCGTGCTGGGGACCGTCGCGGTGTGCAAGTCCTCTGGTTCCCGCCGGACCAAGCGAGGGTTGAAGGCCATCCCCACTAGTAGCCAACCGAGTACCGGCGTGCCGCGTACCCAATAAACATCCACGAACCCATGCGCGAAAATAGCCACCTGCAATACCAAGGCCGCGGCCGCCCAACGAGTGACAGTCAATCTCCTGAGCATGGCCCAAGCGGTTCCAAGAGCCGCAAGAAGGAAAAGCAGGAGGCCGGGGATTCCTTCGTCGGCGGCAGTACGGATCAGCATCTGGTGAGGGTCGACGGTTTGGGTGCCTAGCAAGGGATTACCCGCTCGGTAGTTCCCCGCGCCGATGCCGAATATCGGATGCTCCCGGACGATCGTCAAGCCATCGCTCCGGTACTCCTGCCGGACCTTGATGGTGTACTCCGCGTCGGTAATTGGCGCGCCAGTCGTTGAGCCGACCGAGTACACCCCGAGCCGTTGCCGGAGAGAATCTGGAATCGCGTTGTAGCCGACAACGATCGCCAGTGTCAGCGGCACGACCGCCGCGACCGTCTTGCGCCAACTACCAAGGCCGCGAATCGCCAGAAACGCAATGCCACCCAGGGCCAGGCTGAGCAGCGCGCCCCTGCTCGCAGTGAAGAGCAAGCCAACAGCCAGAATTGTTAGAGGAGGCAGCCGGTATCGCCAATCCTTGGCCACGACAAGAGTCAGCAGCAGTGAGTCCGTCATGAATTGGCCCGAGGGATTCTTCTGACCCACCACTCCGCCCGCGCCAACAATCCACAACAGGGCAACCAGGCATGCGACTCCGATGAAGCCCCACATGGCCATTTGCGCCGACCGACGAGTCAGCAAGACCGCGCCGACGACCATAGGCAAGAGGAATAGCTCGTACGCATGGCCGGTCTTTAGAAGGCTGTGCATGGACCAATGGTCCGCCAGCACAACAAGCATCCAAGCGCTAAAGGGCAGGGACCAAAGTACTGGCACCCGCGCGTAGCGAACCTGGGTACCGACGCCGACGCGGAGCAGCATGGGAGCAATCAGAGCCGCACTCGAAAGATAGAAGAACACGTCTGAGGCATCAATATTGACGCTCGAGGCCTCGCTGCCTATCAGGTCCCTGAAGAACGGGATCGTCGCAACAGCCAAGGCGGCCGCCACCTGTGGCCGCACCAGCAGCATCACCACGAGCGGTGCGAGCCCAAGCAGCAACGCGCTGCGCAGATGAAGCGCTAGAAATGCGCCGACTGCCAAGGCCCAGAGAGCAAAGCCGACCGTCGCGAGAGACTCTCGCGAGGCAATGCGACGCAGCGGAAGAACGGCCGTGGTCATGTACTCAGCGCGTCGGGTCGTCCGCGTCCACGGCAGCACGGCGACGACCTCGGCCACCGCGCAACGGCGACACGTCCTTGGACTCCAGATCAGTGAAGTCTGGACGCGCTGAGGCATCTGCGTCAGCCTTCGGAGCACCGGCGGGACGGATCTCGTCCGGGAGCTCATCGAATTCCGGGGTCCGCGCCTGCTTCGTGTAGAGCTTCAGCGAGTCCTGGTCCTTGCGCGAGCGGTAACGGTAGGCGTAGGCGTAGGCGCTGTCCTCACGCTGCACGACGGCGTTGGGCACGACACCCACGAGATTGCCCTGCACCTTCAGGATCGCATCCTTAGCGCGACGCAGGCGGTCGACAGTTGTGTCGCCTACCTTGGCCACCAGTACAACCGCCTCCACGTGGACAGCGACAACGAGGGCGTCCGCGACCGGCAGGACCGGCGGTGCGTCAATGATGACCACGTCATATCGGTGCTGAAGTTCGTCGAGGAGATAGGTCATTCGCTCGGAGCCCAGGAGCTCGCTCGGGTTCGCCGGGATGGGCCCGCAGGCGATCACGTCGACTCGGGTATCGCCATACCGCTGCGCGACATCCTGCAGAGTCGCCGCGCCGGCGAGGACGTTCGTCAACCCGATGCGGGAGTCGAGACCCAGGCAGTCAGCGACCATGGGTCGGCGCAGGTCGGCGTCCACGAGAGCGACAGTTTGACCGGTCTTCTCGCACGCAAGCGCGAGATTGGTGGCGAGGGTCGTCTTGCCCTCGCCGGAGATTGCGCTTGTGACGAGGATGGACTTCGGAATGCCGTGCCCCGTCGTAAAAGTGAGATTGGTGCGGACCTTGCGATAGGCCTCGGCACGCAAGGACATCGGATGTGTCTGTACTGGGATCCGCACTTCGGACATCTCCGTCGGCACAACGCCTAAGACGGATACACCCGTTGCTTGTTCGACATCCTCGGAGTCGCGGAGCCGGCGGTCGAGCGCTTCCCGTACGAACCCGGAACCAAGGCCGAGAGCTAGGCCTACGACAAATCCGATCAAGAGGTTGCGCTTCGGATTCGGCGAGTACGGGCCGCCTGGCAAGCCCGCCGGCTCCAGGGTGGACAGCTCCTCAGGCGTTGCACTGGGGGCCTGGTCCAGGCGCGAGACGACGCGCGGCAGCGTGCTTACCACCGAGTTGGCGACGGCCTGTGCCCGACGCTTGTCCGTGTCCGTGACACGGATGACGATGAAGGGATCCGTACCGTCCGCGTCCGCTGAGAGTGACGGATAACCGGACTTGGAGAAGGGTCCGGCAGCGGCATTGGCGGCGTCGTAAGCGGCCTTGACGGCCGGTGCTGTGCTCGCGATCTGCGCGAACGAAGTCGCCCGCTGGATCGCCAACTGCCTCCGGGAGATCTCATCGATCGCGCTGACGCTCGACGAACCGGAGACCAACAGTCGCGTCGTAGCGGCATATCGCGGTGTCTGTAGCTTCGTGGCACCGAAGGAGCCGGCCATGCAGGCAATGAGCACCACAGTGATCAGTGCCCAGCGGCGCCGGATGATCCGGACGTAATCGATCAGCTCCACGCGGACCTACTCCTTGGGAAGGTGGGGCGGCGGCTCGGGCCACACGACGATCTACGCCGGATGCGGCATAACGATCCTGGTTCAGATTTCACAACACTTACCCGCGACACGGCCACCATTCGACCAAACGAATCTCAACGGATTGTCACAAGACGTCCGATTAGGCCGTTCGGCCCACGCGGGACTCCGCCGATCACGCTCCGTGGCTGCTCCGCCGGGAACTTTGTCCGGTAGTTGAGGGAAATTTGGCTTCCGGGCCCCAACTTGGTCAACTGTGAGTGAACGCGTCGTCGTGGTCCACGACTATCTGACTCAGCGCGGGGGCGCCGAGCGCGTCGTGCTGGCCCTGATGAAGGCGTTCCCCTCGGCGCGCCTGGTCACGTCGATCTACGACCGGGAGACGACGTACCCGGAGTTCGCGAACTACGACATCGAGACGCTCTGGCTAGACCGGATCCGTCCGCTGCAGCGCGACCCGCGGCGCGCCCTGCCCCTGCTCGCACGTGCCTTCTCCTCCTACGAGGTCCGCAACGCGGATTTCGTGGTCTGCAGCAGCAGCGGCTGGGCGCACGGCGTCCGGACGGACGCGCCGAAGATCGTCTACTGCCACAACCCACCGCGGTGGCTGCACCAGACCGAGGACTACGTCGCCGACCAGGGGTTGCCGGCCCGGCTCATGCTCGACGTGCTGCGCCGCCCGCTGACCCGCTGGGACCGCGCCGCGGCCGCATCAGCTACTGCCTACCTCGCGAACTCGTCAGTCGTCGCCGGCCGGATCGAGTCGACGTACGGCATCGAGGCCGACGTCGTTCCCCCGCCGGTGATGATCGACCAGACCGGGCGCCTGCATGCCATTCCGGGACTCGAGCCGGGCTTCCTGCTGACGGTGTCCCGTGCCCGCGGGTACAAGAACGCCGAAGCCGTCGCGACCGCCGTGCAACAGCTGTTGCCGGACCAGAGGCTCGTCGTCGTCGGCGGCCTGCCCGAGCACCCGGACGGTGGGACCTGGGGCCCGCGCGTCGTCGGTGCGACCGGCGTCTCCGATGCGCACCTGCGTTGGCTCTACGCGAACTGCTCGGCGCTCGTCGCGGTCTCCTACGAGGACTTCGGGCTCACGCCGCTGGAGGCCAACACATTCGGCCGTCCCACGCTGTGCCTGCGCGCGGGTGGCTACCTCGACACGCTGCTGCCCGGCCGCACCGGTCTCTTCGTCGAAGATCCGACACCGGCGGCAGTCGCCGCCGCTGTACACACCTTCAAGACCGTCGACTGGAGTGAGTCCGCCATCCGGGCACACGCCCAGCGCTTCTCCCCAGAGGTCTTCGCCTCTCGCCTTCGCTCAGTCGCTGACGAGGTACGCGGTCTGGTGCCCGCGAAGCAACTCGTCCCGCAGGCTCGTGTCGCGCTCGACCTGGAGTCGATCGAAGGAGTGGCGTCATGACCATCGCCCCTGTTGCCTCGATGACAACCCCCGGTCTTCTTCGCCGGCGTCGTGCAGTGGTCGCCGGCGGTGCTGGGTTCCTCGGTTCGCACCTTTGCGAGCGACTGCTCGATGAAGGCCTCGAGGTGCTTTGTCTCGACAACTTCGTCACGGGCACCCCGGAGAACGTGAGCCACCTCATGACGCATGGTGCCTTCAAGCTGGTGCGCTGCGACGTCACCGACTTCATCCACGTTCCCGGTGAGGTCGACTACGTGCTTAACTTCGCCTCTCCCGCATCACCTATTGACTACCTACAACTCCCGATCCACACCTTGAAGGTCGGCTCAATCGGCACCCTGCACACGCTCGGACTGGCGAAGGAGAAGGGCGCGCGGTACTTGCTCGCGTCGACCTCGGAGACCTACGGCGACCCGCAGGTCCACCCGCAGCCAGAGACGTACTGGGGTCACGTGAACCCCGTCGGTCCGCGCGGTGTGTATGACGAGGCCAAGCGCTTCGGCGAGGCACTGACGATGGCCTATCGCCGCACCGAAGGCGTTGACACGTCGATCGTGCGGATCTTCAACACATACGGCGAGCGGATGCGACCGAACGACGGTCGCGCGATCCCGACGTTCATCAAGCAAGCGTTGCTGGGTGAGCCGATCACGGTCGCCGGCGACGGACTTCAGACGCGGTCGGTCTGTTACGTCTCTGACCTGGTTGACGGTTTGGTGCGGCTACTGCTGTCGGGCATGGAGGGGCCGGTCAACATCGGCAACCCCGGTGAGCTGTCCGTTCTCGACATCGCTTTGGCGGTGCGGGAGATGTGCGGCTCGTCGTCACCGGTCGAATACATCGAGCGGCCGGTCGACGACCCGTGTGTCCGCCAGCCAGACATCACACTGGCGCGTACCGCGCTGGGCTGGGAGCCTCGCGTCTCATTGTCAGAGGGGTTGCGGCGGACCGTCGACTGGTTCCGCGCGCACCCAAGCCTGATCAACGCCGCCTGAGTCTGGTGCTTGGCGCCATGAAGAAGTCGGCGTTCACATCGAAGCCGTTCACCCGTAACCACAGGCTGGCTTTGGAGCGACTCACATCCCACGAGTGCGCAACGCGGGCTTCATCTTGGTCGTGAGGCGCCCGGCCTCTGGTTTGACTTTCTATTTGGCGTCCTAGCCAGGCGTACTTATCTCCTCAAACGTCAGTGGCGGCATACCGACGGTCCAGAGCTCAGTGATGCGCCCGTCACGGATGCGCGCGCTCGTCGCCACCTCGCAAGAGCCGCCGTGGAAGGTGTTGCGGCGACGCCTTCAGGCACGGTGCTTGTCGGACACTGCGGAACAGCGCAGCGCCATCGGCTATTGGTCGACTTGTCAGTGGGCAGTGGCATCGGCAATGAGCGTCTGGGCAAGGCCAGCTGAGATCTGCCGCCATTCTCCCGAGGTGACGGCAGCGTCGTACTCCTCGTCATCCTCGTCATGAGGCGGCGGCGGTTGCGTAGAAAGTGGGAAGAGCAACACGTCGGGCGGGTCCGGGTCGTCGCCCACACATTCATCCAACGCCCAGCAATCTGGCGGCGGATCGGGTTGGTCCACGAACTCCGAGTAGTCCCGCGCTGGCACGTGGTAGCGGAATCCGAGCGGACTCACCCAGTCGACGCTGTTATCCGGATTCTGCTTGCGTTTCCACCACTTCTTCGTCTTCAGGTTGTGGTGCTTGCGGCACAACAGGCCGCAGTTCTCGCATGTTGTTTGACCCTCGGGGAACTCGATCGCGTGGTCGACGTCGCACACGACGGCGCGGCACATGCAGCCCGGGAACACGCACACGCGGTCGCGGACTTCGATCCAGCGCCGCACTGGCTCCCGGACTTCATATCGATCACCGACCTCGACCGGCAACCCGGTCAGTGGGTCGAACACCAGCCGGCGGAAGTCGATGTCACTCGCCGCGATCCGTCGCGCCAACTTCGCCGTGATCGGGCCGCAGCCCTCGAGACGCGCAGGCCCCGACCCGCCGAGCAGCGTCGGCAGGCTAACCAGCAACAGCGCGGTCGCGCGCTTCGGACGACGTCCGGCTTTCGGCGTCACGTCATCGGTCGGCACCGCGTCGTTCGGCGCGTCGCTGCTGTCTTGCGTGGTGTCCTCGCCGAGCACCGCCTTGGAGAGCGCGCCCATGCGCCGCTCCCCCACATTGCGGTCGTCGCCCGCGCGTTGCATCTCTTCAGCGAGACGGTCGATCTCGTCCATGATCTGGCGCTGAGTCCAGACGTCGCCATACGCCGACACCGTCGCCATCTCATCCGGCTCGGAACGGAACCGGACGTCGGCCTGCTTCTTCGCGTCCTCGGCCCGCTGTTCCGCACCCTCGGGGTCAAGAGTCAGCAATGCGGTCCGCGCGGCGTTGCCGAGCTGCGCCGGCGTCCAGCCATTCTCGATCGCCTTCGGTATGACGAGAGCCTCGACCTCGCGCGCTATCTCCAGCGAGGCGTGGCGAGTCTCGTTGCACATCACCCACGTGTGCGTTGTCGTGAGCCGACCGGCGCGCTCTGACTCATAGGTCCAAGGCAGCCCCTGTTCGAGGTGCCACATCTGCGCGACGCGAGTGCCGATCGTGTTCTCCGACAGATGCGTTTGGCCCGCCAGGTCAGGGATGATCACCTTGGCCAGGTCGTTCGACGGCCGACCGACCGCCGCGCGCAGCGGCACCATCGACTCGGCGTCGATCCACGACTTGTAGCGCTCGAACGCGGAGTAGACGAGCACCTGGCCGCCGCGGTCCAGGATCATCGCCTGGACTTTTCTGATCTCCACCAGCAGCGCCGGGCCGGGCTCGATGTCCGCGAGTTGCTCAGCGGCCGCACGACCCGGCGCGCAGGACGCGTCGTATTCGTTGAAGCGCTCTTGAGCGCCGTCGAGCCCGAAGGTCTCGACGTGCGCCCAGTAGTCCTCGATCGTGTCCATCGCCTGTTCGATTATATTCGAACAAGCCACCAAAGTCCAGCGAAAACGGGCGTATAGAACAAATCTGAGGATGAATTTCGCCTATAGACAGCCTCGATTAGCCCGACTCCGACGGTTCGGGATCGCGGCCGTAGACCCATGGCGCGAACACCACGCCGCGGCCGTCCGGGTCGAGGTAGATGACCGCCTTGTTGGCCACCCAATACGGATGCGGGTCGTCGATCGGCGCGTGACCCTCGGCGCGCAACCGTGCCGTCGCCGTCTCCACCGCAGCCGCGTTGGCGAGGTAGAGCACGATCTGGTCGAACCGGCCGACGCTCATCTCACTCGTGTCGTGCACGCGCACGATCTCCATCTGTACGCCGGTGTCCGGCAAGCCGACGATCGTGCCGTCCTCGTCGAAGCTGTCGTGGAACTCGCCGACGATCGGCAGACCGACGAGGTCGCGATAGAACGCGATCGTTTCGTCATACCTGACGCTGGCGCGCACCCACCGCAACGCGCCCGGTCGCAGATGTTCGGGCCATCCAGCCACACCACGACCGTAAACCTTGAGCGCCACGTCACGGACGCAAGAATCCCTGCTCGATCAGCCGGCGGACGATCGGCAAGCCTTCTGCGACCTCAATGTCGGTGAGCAGCTCACGCACCGACTGCTGACCGTTGCAGCCGGCAACGAGCTGCGCACCCACGTCATCGATGGTGCCGGCCCAGCGCAGCCCGGTTTGCCGGCGAAGCGTGAACTGGTCGGACACCCACTCGTCGTCGTCCACCCATGACACCGCCTCGAGCCTGACGTCGTCGGCGACGGACAGCGTCCTACCGAGCAACGTCTCGTCATCGGTGCTCTCGAGGAAGTCGTGTGCGGCGAACCAGTCGGCGATGGCATCGCCGTATGGCGCGGCGAACTCCTGCCACGCGTCCTCGGCGCGGAACCAGTTCGTCGCGCCGGATCGCTTGCGCAACGTGATCAGCCCGAGGCTCATCGCCTCGATCCCCTCCTGCTCGTAGAAGTCCATCCACGCGTCGAAGCCGGCCGCGACCTGGTCGTCGCCTGCGCCGTGCGCGCCGTGCCGAAGCCACGTCGATGCGTATGACGCCGGGTCCAGCACCTCGCGCGAAATGACCCAGGCGTCACAGCCGCTTTCTTCGACCCAACCCGCCAGCCGCTCCCGCCACGGCTCGCCGCGCAGATGCGCCCAGCTGGCCAGCACTTGGCAGAAGCCGCCTTCGCGGAGATAGCGCGGCGCTTCCTGCACGATCGACCGGCATATCTCGTCGACCGGCAAGCCACTGTCGCGGAAGAGATACGCACTCTGCGGCGAGATGACGAACGGCGGGTTCGTGACGATGAGATCGAACGTGTCGTCCGTGACCGGGTCGAAGCGATCACCTTCGCGACAGTCGACGTTGCCGATGTCGTTGAGCCTCATGGTGAACGACGCGCAAGCAACCGCGCGCGCACTGCGGTCAGTGCGACAACGTGGTTGCTGTGCGTTGCGGCGTGCAGTGCCTGTATGCCGCACCCGGTGCCGAGGTCGAGTGTCGTCGCGACTGGTCGGCGAATCGTTGCGTTCACGAGAGTTGTCGACGCGGGGCCGATTCCCATCACGATGTCGGCGGGTGCCGGGCCGCTGCGGGGAAGGCGATCGTGGGCGATCCAGGCCGGGCGGTCGTTGACGTCATACGGGCGAATGAGGACGGGGGCTGCGACCGTGTCGCCGTCGCGGACAAGCAGTCCGATGCCGACCCAATCGTCGAGCGAGGCGGTCGGCAGGGCGGCGGCTGCAGCCGTGGCATCGACGGATGTGCCGGCGAACAGCAGACGTATCAAGGTCTCGAGCTGGCTGCCGCCTCCGGTGGCGCGCAACACCCGCGGGAGGTCGTCACGCAACAGCGCCGCGAACCCCTCATCACCGAGCACGTCGCGCACGGTCGCGGTCGTGTAGTCGGCGGCCTGGAGCGCCTCCCGAAGCCGCTTGACGTCGTCATCAGTCGCCGCGAACACGTCCATCGCCGCGACCCTAGTCAGGACGCCCGCGAACGCGGAGCGGCGTTCGGCTAGGCGACGCGTCTCCCACGTCGCGCGAAACCGCCGTACAACCTCGAATCTGCGTCTACTGTTCGAAGCATGACCGGATGGCGGTCGCGTCGAGCTGGGTGTCTTGTCACGGCAGCCGTCCTCGCGCTGACTCCGCTGGGCATGGCGAACGCCGAGCGCGAGTCTGCGTCATACCGCCCGTTGGGGAACCCCCACCACTACACCCTCATCAAGGCCCTCGACGGCGCGACCAACAAGACTGTCGTCGTGCGGTGGGACCCGTGCACGCCGATCACCTACCGGATCAACGCCCACCACGGTGGCACCGGCGCGCTGCAGGAGGCCCGGTCAGCGGTCGCGAAGCTCGTGGCGGCTAGTGGGCTGAGGTTCCACTACCTCGGTATGACGAACTACATCCCGGCGGGCAAGTCGACGACCTATCTCGGCGTCCCGACGGTGGCTTTCGATCCGGTCGCCCAGCGCAAGGCCACCGGCGCCGATTTGGTCATCGCGTGGGCGAAGCCCGGTCGGGGGCCGGGACGAAGCCGGCTGCTCTCGAACTCGGGCGAGGACGGAGTCGGCGGCTATATCTATCACTGGGGCTACGGCAGCCCGCTGCGGATCACCGACGGGTTCGCGATCATTCGTGACGACGTGTCGCTCACGCCAGGCTTCGGACGAGGTCTGACGGTTGGGCACTTCTTGTTACACGAGCTCGGGCATGCGGTCGGGCTGGACCACTACAACGACGGCGTCCAGCAGATGACGCAGTTCTGGCAGGCCTCCAACGCTTCGCCGGCGCAATACAACGCCGGAGACATCAATGGTCTCCACCATGTCGGCCGGGCCGCCGGCTGCATCAAATAGCCCTGAGCCGGTGTCCTTCGCTGCGGCGCTGGCCGATCCCCTGCTCCCCCCGACCCTTCGGCACATCCTGGCTGGTGCTGAAGCGAGTTTGCGACGAACGTCTTGATCAATGGCGACTGCGGGGCTGGGCCGCGACGAGCACCAGCGCTGCGATGACCGCTTCCGCGAGGAGGCTGTAGGTCCCGATCGCCTTGTCCGCCCGGCTCAGATGCTCCGGCCCGTGCCGCAGGTGGAAGAGGAAGTGCGGCAGGGCGTGCGCGAGCAGGGCGAGCGCGGCGAGTCGCACCGCGACGACTGACCCGATGGCGGCGCCGACGAGGAGTACGACGCCGACCGCCAGGAAGCCGGCACCCGCGTCCGCGGCAAGGTGTTCGTTGAAGGCGCCACCTTGTCCGGACACCCAGTGGTGATGGCCGAAACCGGGAAAGTCGTCATACCAGCGGTGGGGGTCGAGCAGCGCCCACAGGCCGGTGGCGAGGTTGATCAGGCCGATGATCGCGAGGAGCAGGCGCCACGGCGCCGCGATATGCGCGGCCGCGGGTGTCGGTTGCCTCATGACCGCATTGTGCGCGTTGCCCAATTGCGCGTCATCGTCGCTCTGTGGACACTGACGCGCAATTGCCCGGTTGGTACGGCGGGTCAGGCGCCTTGTTGGGTGCACCAGGCGAGGCCGTGGTGGACCGCCGCGGCGAGGTGATGGCGTCGTACGTCCGCGCGCAGGGTCGCCGCCAAGCGCAGCGCGAGCACGGGGTGTGGGGGTTTGGAGAGCTGGCCGATGGCGGCGACGATCGCGGCGCGTGCCTGGTCGGTGGCGATCCCGGTCCCGACGATCTGCTGCGCCTCTTTGAGGTTGGTGCAGACGGCAACGACCGTGGCGCGGTCGACGTCGGCGATCAGGCCGGTCCCGCCCGACGTCGCCGCGGAGCCCGACTCAACCGGGCTAGCGGGGGTCGACGGCGCGGGCCCGGAGGCGCCGCCGCTGCAACCGGCCGCGAGCGTCGCGACGGCCATGGTCAGCGCCCCCGCCAGCAACGTTGATCGTCGCCGCTGCGACCAGATTTGGCGTCGACACGCCGTGCCCCCGTGCACAGCCGCGAAGATCAGCCGGCGGCTGGCGAAGCCGGTCTTGGCACCGCGGGTTTCACGACATCCACCTCGACGACCTTCGGTGCGGGCGCAGCGGCTGCGGCTTCGGTGATCGCGGCGGTGATCTCGTCGGCGATCAGCTCTTCGCGTTCGAGCAGCGTGTCGCGCAGACCTTCGATGATGGCGCGGTTGCTTTCGAGCATCGTGCGTACCTCGGTGCGCAGGTCACCCAACAGCTTTTCGATCCGCTCCTTGCCCTCATCGCTCGAGGCGACCTTGCCGACGATGTTGGTGTGCGGCGAGTCGACGGCTTCGTAGGAGAACAGTGACCCGTCCATGCCGAGCGAGCCGACCATCATCGCGGCATACGTCGTCGCGGCCTTGAGGTCACTCGCCGGGCCCGAGGTGATCTCGCCGAAGAAGATCTCTTCCGCGACCATGCCGCCGAGGGAGATCTGAATCAGCGCCTTGAGCTCCGACTCCGACATGAGGAAGCGTTCTTCGAGGTCGGAGTGCGCGAGCAGTCCGAGCGCTTCCTTGCGCTTGATGATGGAGAGCACTTCGAGCTTGCGACTCTTGCCGACGAGCCACGCGACGATGGCGTGACCGGACTCGTGGGTGGCGATCGTACGGCGCTCGGCGTCGGTGTATTCGACTGGTTGGCCAAGGCCGATTTCGTGCGTCATCTTCGCGTGTTGGATGTCGGCCCAGGTCATCACCGTGTTGCCGCTGCGCAATGCCCACACGAGCGCTTCGTCGAGGATGTGCTCGATCTGCACGGGTGAATACCCATTGGTCATCGCCGCAAGCCGGTCGCGAATGCTGTCGTCGTTGAGCTCGATCGCATGCGACTTCTTGGCGAGGTAGTAGTCGATGATCTCGCGTCGTCCACTGCGTGACGGCAGGTCGAAGTAGATGGACCGGTCGAACCGGCCGGGACGCAACAGCGCGGGATCGAGGTCACCGGCGCGGTTCGTCGCACCGATGACAAGGATGTTCGCGGGCGCGACCCGACGCTTCGGGATCTGCTTCGTCGGCGGGAACAGGTTGTTGATGAACTCGATGAACGCGTTGCGCAACCGCACGTTGAACGGCGGCGTGTCGAACGACTGCAGCTGGATAAGAAGCTCGTTGACGACACCGGTGATGCCTTCGCCCTTGGCGCCGCCCATCCCGGAACGCGCAGCGCCGACCGCATCGATCTCCTCGATGAAGCCGATCGCGCCGCCTTCGGCGCGGGCCGCCTTGCGCAGTGACTTGAAGTAGTTGCGGATCTTGCGGTTGGTCTGGCCGTAATACATGGACTGGAACGCCGACGAGCTCACGAACAGGAACGGCACGCCGGCCGCGCGGGCCATCGCCTTCGCCATGTAGGTCTTGCCGGTGCCGGGCGGGCCTTCAAAGAGGATCGCGCGTCTGGGCGTGCCGCCCATCTCCTCCTTGAACGTCTTGTGCGCAAGGAAGAGGTTGAGCGTCTTGACGACCTCCTCGACGACGACGGGCGCGCCTTTGACGTCATCCAGGGAGACGTCGATCTCGTTCGATCGGTAGAGCACGTGCGGTGAGCGGCCGGCGGTGAGCAGCGGGAGTACGACGGCGCCGCCGAGAATCACAACGAGCAAGAGCAACGGCAGCATCGCCGCGACACGCGGTGACATGTGCGGTCCGCCGGGGAACGGCGAATCGCCGGCAAGGATCCGGGCCCACATGTAGACGCCGAGTAACAGGACGAGAACGAGCACCCGGCTGAGCCGTCGCTGTCGGGCCTTCTCCCGTGACACAGCGACATCAGCGACGGCATGCGACATGACTTCGCTGTCCTGCAGGCGGGACAAGTCCACGACTAATCCTCCATCGAGAGACCGATGTTCACCATCTTCAACCCGAACAAACGAAAACGGAACCTTCGGTTCAGGCGCCGCGCCGACATCAGTTTCTCAACAGATACCCAACGCCGCCCAACCTTTGCCCAACAATCAAGGACATAACCGACAAGTCACACGACACCTCCTCCTACGTCGTTGCAAACGCTGACGAACGGGACGAGCATCTCGGCCGCGGACCTTGCTTCGCAGCCCAAGGGGGGGCCTCATGCGCACCACGCTCAGCACCCGTCGTTTCGCCGTTCTCGCCGCGGCCGCAGCCACCGCGATCGGCGGCGGGATGATCGCTCTCTCCCCATCGGCGAGTGCAGGGCCTGCAGCGTTTACTTCCGTGGATTTCACGGTCCAGCCCGATGTCGGCCAGTGCCTCCACGGCAATCCTTCCGTTAACTGCAACGACTACACGGCCAAGCAGTTCGTCTGGATGAACGGCGGACCCGCAGCCGCGAACCTCGCCAACGGTGACTACTTCTTCGCCGTCGTCGCCCCCGGCGGTCACCACGAGCCGAATGACGGCTCCTCGAAGCTGTTGTCGACCGACCTGTACCCGGATCGCACATTCAACGTGACCGACGGTGTGCTGACCTACGGCGGGCCGCACCCGTTCGACAGCACCGAGAACAAGATCCAGCTGATTCCTTTCAAAGACACCCCCAACAAGGGCGGCGTCTACATGATGGTCATCTGCGCGCTCGACCCAGGCGACATTCAGCCGGCAAACCCGAGCTGCAAGTCTGACGCGTTCAAGGTCGAGGGCACCGGCGGCGGGGGTGGCGGCGGGTCGTTCTCCGCACCCACAGCCGCGAAGGACGCGACACCGTTCCACGGCCACAACGTGGCGTGGACCATCGCGAAGTCGGCTGACTATCCCGACGGCTCGACCATCTACTCCAACACACCCGTCACGGTGCATTACACGGTGACAGCAACCAAGACCGTCACGGACGAGCACTGGAGTGTCGGCGGCACCATCCAGGTCTTCAACAGCAACGACACCGACATGACACTGGATGGCGTCACGGACCAGTTCGCGGCGGACTATCCCGAGCTCAACGCGACCTGCTCCGTCACCGGCACGTTCCCGGCGACTGTCCCCGCAGGGGATGCGGGCGGTCCGGGCGAGTCCGACTTCCCCTACAGCTGCTCGTTCAGCGGGGTCGCGAACACGCCCGACTACACCGTGACCTATGACAACCGAGCCTCGCTGACCTACGAGGACCCGACCGCGACACCGACGACCACGACGATCGATGACGCGGCAGACGCGATCTTCAGTTTCCCGCAGGCGGCGACCCTGGATGCGGGCAGCGACCCTGAATCGGTCACGGTCAGCGACACCAACAGCAGTCCTGTTGGCAGTCCCGGCACCGGCACGACGATCAGTGACACGACCGTCTTCACCTATCCGGTGACGTTCTCCAACAACCTGTGTGTGACCCATCCCAACACCGCCACCATCGCGGTGCCGGGCGCCGACCCGCAACCGGATACCTGGCCGCGCACGGCCTCCTGGACCGTCCAGTTCTGCGGCCCGAACGCCGGCGGCCTGACGCAGGGCTGGTGGCAGAACAAGAACGGTCAGAAGCTGCTGACGAGCAACACGACGTCGGCCTGCACCACGCTGAACGGCTACCTGGGCTCCCACACGACACTGGCCGACCTGATCAACGTCGACCACGGTCAGCCCCCCAAGCTCTACGTGACGGGTGACTGCACCAACTCATCTACCTTTAGCTACCTGCCGAAATTCGACCTGTTGGTCTTCGGTCAGGCGACCAGCACGGGCACCGGCTGGAGCATGTTGCTCTCCCAGTGGCTCACCACCGCACTGGACTCGGCGGCGTACCCGACCTTCTACGCCGCCGGCAAGCCGGCGCTGGACCCGAATGCGGGCATCTACAACCCGAACGACGTCGCGGGGCTGAACCTTGGAACCTGCCCGACGGTGTCGCAGCTGCTCACGGCCGCCGTGAACAGCTTCAGCAGCTACTCCGGCGACAAGTCCAAAGTCACCGCGCTGTCGTCGCTGTTCGACGCGATCAACAACAACAAGGCGGTCAGCTGCTAGCGCCTAACGGCTGCTAGCGCTTGCCGTGGGCCGGCTTCGTGGGTGCCGGGGCCGGCGATGAGGTAGGCGTCGGGCTCGACGTCGGCGACGACGAGGGGGACGGAGACGAGCTCGGGCTCGGAGACGAGCTCGGGCTCGTCGACGGTGACGGCGACGGTGACGGTGACGACGCGGGCGCCCCCATGACCGCATCCAACGCGGCGCCGGCGTCGATCCGGCCGTAGGTGACGCCGCCGCCATTGACGGCGTGCGTCGTCGACTCCAACGCCTGGATGACCGTCGCCACCGACGCGGTCGGAGCAGCGGCGAACGCGAGCGCCGCCGTGCCACTGACGACCGGCGCTGCGGAGCTCGTGCCACCAAACGGGTAGAAGTTTCCGTCACCACCGGTGGAGTAGTTCGAGCCGGGAGCCGCGATCGCGACCCAGCTTCCCCGGTTGCTGTAGCTGTAGAGCTTGTCGGTGGCGTCGGTTGCTCCGACGCTGAGCGCGCCGGGGCTCGCCGCCGGCCAGGTTTGGCAGTCGCAGCCACTATTGCCGGCCGCCACGACGACAAGTGCGCCCTTGTTGCGGGCGTAGGCCACGGCGTTGTCGAGCGTCGTGCTGGACGTTGTGCCACCGAGACTGAGGTTGATGACCTTGGCGCCATGATCGGCGGCCCACGTGATTCCCGCGGCGATCGTCGCGTAGTCGCCATTGCCACTGGAGTCCAGGACCTTCACCGGCAGCAACTCGCACGACCAGCACATCCCCGCGACGCCGACGCTGTTGTTCCCTTGGGCCAGCGCCACGCCGGACACGTAGTTGCCGTGACCGTTGTCGTCGGTGGTGTTCGTCGTACTAGTGATGGCGTTGAAGCCGGTCAGCGTCCGGCCAGCGAACTCGGGAAGGTTTGGTGTGAGTCCGCTATCCACCACGGCGACGACAATGGTCGAGGAGCCGGTCGAGACACCCCAGGCATGTGGCGCGTGGATGAGGACCTGACCCCACTCTTTGGACCAGTCTGGGTCGTTAGGCGTGATGTCACTCGCGGCTGCGATGCCATCGACCTCGGCGTAGTCGACCAGCCTGGAAGCCTGAAGTTTGGCGGCGACCGCGGCTTCGCTTCCGGCAGGAACCGCCAACACGTCGGTGCCGAGCGCCGCGATCCGCTTGACCCGACTCGCCGCCGACGCGTGCTCGAGCGCAGTCTGGTTGGCGATCCCCACACCGGAGCGGTAGTGCACCAGTACGCGTCCTGAGCGGATCGCGCCGACCTGCTGAGTCACGTGACCGCTGCTCGCTGTTGCGTCGGCGAACGCAGCCCCCGACGCCGCGACGACGCCGACGACGCCAAGCGAGACCGTGACGAGCAAGCCGCGACGCATGAGAACTCCACCAGCCGACCGATAGGACTCCCCGTGAAGATCACTAGTCCTTTCGGGCTAGTGATGTACCTCTTATCGGCTAGTTAGTAACCAACTCTTGAAGCCAATCGGCCTATGACTTTCGTTGCAAACACTAAGAATTCCGGGCATCTCGACCACGCGGGTTGGCCCCGCCGGGTCAGTGCTTGTTGTGGCCAGGCGGTCCGTGTTTCGGCGGCTTAGGTGCGGGCGGCAGTGGGTGCGCCGGCGGACCGTGATGGTCGGGCCCGGGCGGCGGCGCCACGTAGACGTGCGGGACATACATGACGTCAGCCGCGACGTGCGCCGCGAGTCCGGTGAAGTTCTGCACCGGAGTGCCCGCGAGCGCGCCGCTCATCGTTGCGTGCCAGACCGCCGCCGGAAGGTCAGCGCCATACACATGGGAGTAAAAGGTGCCGCGGACGCTGACGTTTCTCAGTGGGTGCGCCGCTCCCCCGCGCGGATCGCCGACCCACACCGACGCCGCGAGCTGCGGCGTGAACCCGCTGAACCACGCCGCCGCGAACGAGTCGGTCGTGCCGGTCTTGCCCGCGGCGGGACGCCCGATCGACGCCGACGCGCCGGTGCGCAGCGGGTCCGGCCCGTCGATGACCCCGCGCAGGATCGACGTCTCCAGCTGCGCGGTGTGCGGGCTCATCACGCGGCTGCAATCCCCGTTGTTCTGCTCGATGCTTCCGCCGCGCGGGTCGGTGATGGCGGAGACGCCGTATGGCGTGCAATACATCCCGTTTGCCGCAAGCGTCGCGTAGGCGCTCGACACCTGAAGCGGCGACGTGTCGTCGGTGCCGAGGGTGAATGCCGGCACTTGTGAGGGCGCGCCACCGGTGCTGATCTCGGTGATGCCCATCTGCTGGGCGAGGCGCCACGGCGCGCATACGCCGACTTTGCGTTCGAGCTGCGCGAAGTAGGTGTTCACCGACTCCCAGGTCGCGCGGACGAGGCCGAACGTGCCGCCTTCGCCGTCCTCGGCGTTCTTCGGCGACCACGAGCCGAGCGGGACGCCGTTGCACCCGGTGAAGCCGTTGAGATGCACACGCGGCGGTGAGTAAAAGGTCTGCGACAGCGGCACGTGCTTGGCCAGTGCCGCCGCAAGTGTGAAGAACTTGAACGTCGACCCGGCCTGGAAGCCGCTCGAGCCGCCGAGCGCGAGGTTGACGCGCGTCTCGCCGCGCTTGCTGCCATAGCCGCGGTCGACGGCCATCGCCTTGACGCCACCATCGCCGGGACGGACGGCGACGACAGCAGTGGCAACGCGACCGTGCGCCGGCACGACGGTGTCGACCGCATGTTGCGCCGCGCGCTGCACATGCAGGTCGAGGGTGGTGCGGACCGTGAGGCCGCCCGTCATCAAGACACGCTGCCGAGCCTGTCGCGTTGTGCCGAGGTGAGGGTCGTTGAGCAGTTCGCCGCGGACGTAGTCGCAGAAGAATGGCGCGACGCTGCTGTCGCAGCCGCCGGTCTCATGCGTCGGGTGCAGCTGAAGTTCCGACGTACTCCAGCGATCTGCGTCCGCGGCGGAGATGTCGTGGACGCGAACCATTGCCTGCAGCACGACATTGCGGCGGGCGATGGCGTCGGCGGGGTGCCGCATCGGGTCGTAGTCCTCGGGTGCCTGCACGAGCCCGGCGAGGAGCGCGGACTGCGGGACGGTCAGCCGGGACGCGGGCTCGCCGAAGTAACGGTGCGCGGCGGCTTCGACGCCATACGCGCCTTCGCCGAAGTAGACGAGGTTGAGGTAGCCGGCGAGGATCTGCTGCTTGGTGAACCGCTTCTCCAGGCCGATCGCGAAGCGCGCCTCGCGCAGCTTGCGGCCGAGCGAGTCCTTGGTCGCCGCCTGGTCGTGCTGGCTGTAGAGGAGCACGTTCTTCACGTATTGCTGGGTGAGCGTGCTGCCGCCCTGTCTCGCAGCGCCGCTGCCGATGTCAGTTGCCGCGGCGCGCAACGTGCCCTTGAGGTCGAGCGCGCCGTGCTCGAAGAACCGCGCGTCCTCGATGGCCACGACTGCCTGCTGCATCGGCGGCGCGATCTGGGCCAGCGGGACGACGACGCGGTCCTGGGTGAAGAAGGTCGCGATCGGCGTGCCGTCGGCCGCGAGGATCTGGCTCTCCTGGGGCGGCGGCGGCATCTTGAGGACGTCCGGCAGGTCGCTGAACGAGTCCGCGGCCGAGCGGGTCAGGAGGCCAAGCCCGCCGACGACCGGGAGGGCGATGCCCGCGAGCGTGAGCCCACACGCCAGGCAGAGCAGCAGCAGGCGAACGATCGGCGGCCGGGCGGACATCTGTCCTAGCCCTACCCGGGGGTTGCCGCGGTCACCCCCCTTTCCGTGATCATGGAGTTGTCAGCGCCTTCGAGGCGTGACATCGGCCTTATCAGCCTGACAACTCCAAGATCACGGCCGAGGGGGCGGCGGGGGGCGGCGCGAATCAGTCGAAACCGAGCAGCCTGCGCGCCTCGGCGACTTCCGGCGACCGGCGAGGGTCGAGCGCGGCGATTCGGGCGGGCGCGTCAGCGATCGCGAACCGCCATTCACGGCGCGTCGCCTCGGGGCGGTTGAGGTCCGCGTCGGTGAAGCGCATGGTGTGCCATCCGCGGCGATGAAGCCACCGATCACCGACTCGGTCGGAGCGAAACACGTCGCGTTCCGAGTGCGGCACGAATCCGTCGTACTCACCCCAGATCAGCAGCCGCTTTTCGCCGAGGTCGCCGCGAGCCAAGACCTGACCGTCGTGCTCGTCACGAATCTTGATGGCGATGTCCAGTCCGGTGATGCCACCGTCCTCGAGGATCAGCCGCATCCGCGTCTCCTGGGGCGAGTCCACCTCTTCGCGGGAACGCCCGACCAGCTCGCGCGCCCTGGCAACGCCGCGCTCACCAGGGAAACGACCAAGACAGTTCAGCAGCTCGGCCTTCGTCGTCCGGTTGTCACGAAGCGCACCGTCGAGGAGCTGTACGACGAGCAGCGGCGGGATCTTCGGGTCGCGCGCAAGCTCGACAAGCGTCCGGGTAACAGACAGGCAAGCGATCCCGTCGATGACGACGCAATCCTCTGGCAGGAGGAAGCGACGGTGCAGCCTGATGCCCGGACGATGGCCTCGGGTCTCCAATGGTTCGACGACGAAATGGATCAGGGCGTCGGGCGAGCCCCAAGCTTCGGGCAACCATCGCAACCGGTGCAGCACCGCCGATGTCTGCATTCCGACACGCGCTGTTAGCGACTGAGTTGCGGCGGCCGCTCGCACGCGAACAAGCCAACTGCCCACAGCATTCGCATCGACGTAGATGCCGCGAAACGGCGCCACGGCCCGGCCGGAGCGCAGGTCTCCGTCAAGTCGGATCGGATTTGCCCCCGCCGCGATCAGCTCGCTGCGAGGCGTGGGGATGAGCGGCACGAGCCAAGGCTGCGATGAAGGACCACGGCGTCTCGGGCGCCGCCCAGACACTGTGGACGCCCCGCCCAATCCACAACGCCCCGCGCCGGCCCCGACCCGACACCGCCTGGTTCCGTGATCATGGACTTATCAGCGCTCGGCGAGCGTGAGATCGGGCTTGTCAGGCTGAGAACTCCAAGATCACGGAGCCCGACACGACATACGGAGCCGGGCCTTGCCACCATGGCCCGGCGGGTGCAGAGTCACTCCATGGCAGACAAAGCGAACACTGCAGGGGCCGCCGTCGGCAAAGCACCCGTGGCCGCCGAGCCAGGACGCATCCGCAACGTCGTGCTCGTCGGCCATTCAGGGGCTGGCAAGACGACGCTCGTCGAGGCCCTCCTCGTCGCGACCGGGACGATTTCCCGGGCCGGTCGGGTCGAGGACGGCACCACGGTCAGCGACTTCGACGAGGCAGAGGTCAAACAGCAGCGCTCGATCTCGCTGACGACAGCGCCATTCGAGTATGACGGCATCAAAGTCAACCTTCTCGACACGCCTGGCTATGCCGACTTCACCGGTGACCTTCGCGCCGGGTTGCGTGCCGCTGATGCCGCAGTGTTCGTCGTATCCGCGGCCGACGGCATCGACGGCACCACGCAGATGATCTGGGACGAGTGCGCGACGGTCGGCATGCCGCGCGCGGTTGTCATCACCCGGCTCGACTCCCCCCGGGCGAACTTCGAGGACACCCTCGCCGCCTGCCAGAGCTCGTTCGGCGACGGCGTCCTTCCTCTCTATCTGCCGCTCCACCAAGACGAGACAACGGTCGGCGGCCTCATCGGGCTGCTGTCGCAGCAGGTGTTCGACTATTCGTCCGGCTCGCGGGAGCAGCGTGACCCGGACCCGGAGCACCTGCCGTTGATCGAGGAGAGCCGCAACACGCTCATCGAAGGCATCATCGCCGAGTCCGAGGACGAGACGTTGATGGACCGCTATCTCGGTGGCGAGGACATCGACATCAAGGTGCTCATCGAGGACCTCGAGACCGCGGTCGCGCGCGGGTCGTTCTATCCGGTGCTCCCAGCCTGCGCCGGCAACGGCCTCGGCATGACCGAGCTGCTCGAGGTGCTGACGTCAGCCTTCCCGTCGCCGCTGGAACATCCACTCGCCACCGTGACCCGTCCGGACGGTGGCGGCGTCACACCGCTGACCTGTGACCCGGCCGGCCGGTTGTGCGCCGAGGTCGTGAAGACAACAACCGACCCGTATGTCGGCCGCATCTCACTCGTCCGCGTCTTCTCCGGCACGTTGCGGCCGGACTCGATCCTGCACGTATCCGGGCACGGCCTCTCCGACCGCGGGCACGAGGACCACGACGTCGACGAGAAGGTCGGCGCGCTGTCGTCGCCGTTGGGTAAGCACCAGCGGCCGGTGCCGGAAGCGATTGCGGGCGACATCGTCGCCATCGCCAAGCTCGTACGCGCCGAGACCGGTGACACCCTCTCGTCCAAGGACGACCCGCTGCTCATGCAGGCATGGGAGATGCCGGAGCCACTCCTGCCGGTCGCGATCCAGGCGAAGAGCAAGGCCGACGAGGACAAGCTGTCGACCGGCTTGCAGCGCATCGTCGCCGAGGAGCCGACCGTGCGGCTGGAACGCAATGTCGAGACACACCAGCTCGTGCTGTGGTGCATGGGCGAAGCCCATGCCGACGTACTCATCGACCGGTTGAAGACGAAGTACGGCGTCGAGGTCGAGCCGGTCGAGTTGCGGGTGCCGTTGCGCGAGACGTTTGGCGGCCCGGCGAAGGGTCACGGCCGGCACGTCAAGCAGTCCGGTGGCCATGGCCAGTTCGCCGTCTGCGACGTCGAGTTCGAGCCGATGCCATCCGGGTCGGGCTTCGAGTTCGCCGTGAAGATCTATGGCGGCTCGGTGCCGCAACAGTTCATCCCGTCGGTCGAGAAAGGCATCCGCGCGCAGATGGAGCACGGGGCGGCGGCCGGCTATCCGGTCGTCGACATCCGCGCGACACTCGTCGACGGCAAGGCGCACTCCGTCGACTCGTCCGACATGGCGTTCCAGATCGCCGGCGGGCTCTCGCTCAAGGACGCCGCCGCCGCGACGCAGGTGCTGCTGCTCGAGCCGGTGCTCGACGTGTCAGTGATCGTCGCGGACGACTATGTCGGTGCGGTGATGTCGGACCTGTCGACGCGACGCGGCCGGGTGACCGGCACCGAGCCGGTCGGCAACAGCGGCCGGACACTCGTGCGGGCCGAAGTGCCGGAGATCGAGGTCGTGCGTTATGCGATCGACCTACGCTCGTTGTCGCACGGCACGGGCACATTCACGCGGACCTACCAGCGCCACGAACCCATGCCGCAACACGTCGCCCAGCGGGTATTGACGGAAGCCAAACCCGCGGAGTAGCAATCGGGTGAGAGAGGGGAACGCCATGGCGATCGGTCTCTACTTCCACCCCGGCAACATGACGGCGGACCAGTACGACACGGTCATCAAGGAGCTTGACGCCGCGGGCGCCGGCTCACCGAAGGGTCGGCTGCACCACTCCGCGTTCGGGCCGCCCGAGAACATCATGGTGTACGACGTCTGGACCTCTCAGGAGGACTTCGAGGAGTTCGGCAAGACGTTGATGCCGATCCTCGAAAAGCTTGGCGTCGATGCGGGTCAGCCCGACATCATGCCCGTACACAACATGATCCAGTAGCTACGACTACGGCGTCTTCCAGGCGTCGGCGAGTAGCTGGCGGGTGTCGCGCAGCAGTTGCGGCAGCACTTTGGTCCGGCCCACGACCGGCATGAAGTTGGTGTCGCCGCCCCAACGCGGAACGACGTGTTGGTGCAAGTGCTGCGCGATCCCTGCGCCGGCCACCGAGCCTTGGTTCATGCCGATGTTGAAACCCTGCGCGGTGGACACTTCGCGCAGCACGTGCATGCACGCCTTGGTGTATGACGCCAGCTCCGCTGTTTCGTCCGCAGCCAGTTCTGTGTAGTCGGCGGCATGCCGGTAGGGCACGGCCATCAGGTGCCCGGAGTTGTAGGGGTAGAGGTTGAGCACGGCATAGACGAGCTCGCCGCGCGCGACGATCAGCGCGTCTTCGTCGGACAGGCTCGGCAGCTCGCAGAACACGCAGCTGTCGTCGCTCTTGCCTTCGCCCTTGATGTAGGCCATGCGCTCCGGCATCCAGATGCGCTGGAAGTCATCCGGAACGCCGACTCCTGCTTGAACCTCGACTTCGAACTCGACGCCACTCATGCCCGCTGAACATCCTCGACGGTCACCTGCTCGTCGGGGTTGAGCGCGTCGGGGTTGAGCGCGTCGGGGTCGATCTGGCGGGTCGAGACGTTGCGCGCGACTTCGATGATCGCGTCGTTGACGGGTACGCCGCGGCGTTCGATGCCGTTGCGATAACGGATCGACACCGCACCGGCCTCAACGTCGCGATCACCGGCGACGAACATGAACGGCACCTTCTGCTGCTGCGCGTGCAGGATCTTCTTCTGCATTCGGTCGTCGGACTCATCGACCTCGACGCGCACACCTTCACCGCGCAACCGCTCGGCGAGCTCACGAAGATAGGGAACGTTGTCCGAGCGGATCGGGATGCACATGACCTGCACCGGCGCGAGCCAGGCCGGGAACGCTCCGGCGTAGTGCTCGGTCAGCACGCCGAAGAACCGTTCGATCGAGCCGAACTTCGCCGAATGGATCATCACCGGCTGGTGTCGCCCGCCGTCGGCGCCTTGGTATTCCAGGCCGAACCGAGCCGGCTGGTTGAAGTCGTACTGGATGGTCGACATCTGCCAGGTGCGGCCGATCGCGTCTTTCGCCTGCACCGAGATCTTCGGCCCGTAGTAGGCGGCACCACCCGGGTCGGGCACCAGCTCGAGGCCGGTGTCGGTCGCCGCCTGCTCGAGGATGCGAGTCGCCGCCTGCCACTCCTCGTCGCTGCCGATGAACTTGTCCTTGCTGTCATCGCGAGTCGAGAGCTCGAGGTAGAAGTCGGAGAGGCCGAAGTCGGCGAGCAAGCTCAGGATGAAGCCGAGCAGATGCTTGATCTCGTCCGGCGCCTGCTCCGGAGTGCAATACGAGTGCGAGTCGTCCATAGTGAGACCGCGCACGCGGGTGAGGCCGTGGACGACACCTGACTTCTCGTTGCGATAGACGGTGCCGAACTCGAACAACCGCAGCGGCAGCTCGCGGTAGGACCGCCCCCGCGATCGATAGATCAGGTTGTGCATCGGGCAGTTCATGGCCTTGAGGTAGTAGTTCGAGCCCTCCATCTCCATCGGAGGGAACATGCCGTCCGCGTAATAAGGGAGGTGTCCACTGGTCTCGAACAGGCCCTGCTTGCTGATGTGCGGGGTTCCGACATACAAGAACCCTTCTTCGATGTGCCGTTGGCGGACGTAGTCCTCCATCACGCGCTTGATGACGCCACCCTTGGGATGGAAGACGACCATCCCGGAGCCGATCTCGTCGGGGAAGGAGAAGAGGTCGAGCTCGGCGCCGAGTCGGCGGTGGTCGCGGCGCTCGGCCTCGGCGATCAGCTCGAGGTGACGCTCGAGCGCCTCGTCGGACTCCCAGGCGGTGCCGTAGATGCGCTGGAGCTGCGGGTTCTTCTCGGAACCGCGCCAGTACGCCGCCGCCGAACGCATGAGCTTGAACGCCGGGATCTTGCCGGTGGTCGGCAAGTGCGGCCCGCGACAGAGGTCCTTCCAGGCCAGCTCGGTCTGGCTGCCCTTGGTGCGCAGGTTGTCGTAGATGGTCAGCTCGTCGCCGCCGACTTCGGCATCCGCACCCTCGGCGGCGGTCGCGGCGTTGCCTTTCAGCCCGATGAGCTCGAGCTTGTAGGGCTCGTCCTTGAGCTCCTCGCGGGCGTCGTCATCGCTGACGACCCGGCGGGCGAAGCGCTGCCGTTCCTTGACGATCTTTCGCATCCGGGCCTCGATCTGCTCGAGGTCTTCCGGAGTGAACGGCTTCTCGACGTCGAAGTCGTAATAGAAGCCGTTGGTGATCGGCGGCCCGATGCCGAGCTTGGCCTCGGGGAACAGCTGCTGAACCGCCTGGGCGAGGACATGCGCGGTCGAGTGGCGCAGGACCGCGCGACCCTCATCGGTGTCGATCGGCACCGACTCGACGATGTCGCCGTCGTCCGGGTGCCAGGCAAGATCGCGCAGCGCTTCACCGTTGGCACGGGCGACGACGGCCTCGATGCCGAGATCGTGAAAGACCCGACCGACCGTCGTACCGGCGGCGACAACATGCGGAGAGCCGTCGACAGTGAGACGAATGTCGGCCATAAGCCGAGGTTATCGGGCGCGTCACGTGCGGGAAGACTGAGTTAATGCCGCACGAGAACAGCGACGCGCCGACCCAGCGGATCCAGCGACCGGAGCCGACGCGGGCGATCCCGCGGCTGCCGGATGGACTGAACCCAGCAAGATCACATACTGGTCGGGTGGACGACGACGCGACGGACGTGCTGTCGCTGGACGAACTCATGGAACTGGCCGCCGAGCCGCAGACCCAGCCGCGACCGGCCCCGCCGCAGGCCGCGCCCCCCACGGTGACGCACGCCACACCGCCTCGACCGGCGCCTCCGCAGCCGGCACAACCGGCGCGACCGGCGCGACCGGCTAAGCCCGCGAGGACAGGCCCGAGCCCCGCGAGTCTGCTCGCTCAACGGGTGCGCGCCGACGCGTCGCGGGCTGGCCAATTGACCTGGGAGCGCAGCCGCGCGTGGCTGACGACAGGTGACAACGGGCTGATCGCCGCGACGGCATTCGTCACGCTGCTACTGATCGTGATCGTCGCGGTGCTCTAAGCGGCCAGAACCGGACGCGGTGGGCGATACTGGGTTCGAACCAGTGACCTCCTCGGTGTGAACGAGGCGCTCTACCACTGAGCCAATCGCCCGATAAGCCTGACATCCAAGAGATGCAGCGCGCCCCATGCTAGAGGTTCCCCCGTTTGGCCCCTGCCTGTGGACAACAGCGAGTTGCAGAATGTTTGCAGGAGACCAAAAGATCAGCGCGAACGCGTTAGTGATCGCGGTTTCGCCGGGTACAGCATCCCCTGACGAAACCGAAACAGGCTGAGGGGCGCCAACACGTATGGCTGCAAAACCGGACTCCGTGACGACACAGCTCGAGCTGCGCCTTGTCGTGCCCGGCAACCCCTCCCTGCCGGTACTCGCCGGGATGACCTACGACCAGGTCGACCCCTACGCGATCAAGGTCGCCTTCCACACCGGTGGCAGCGAGATCGTCGAGTGGACCTTCGCCCGGTCGCTGCTGACCGACGGTGTGACGCACCCGGTCGGCGAAGGCGACGTACAGGCCTGGCCCTCACACTCCGCCGGCAAGCCGGTCGTGTGCCTGTCGCTGTCGAGCCCGTCCGGGCGCGCACTGTTCGAGGCGCCGCTCGCGGACCTGGTCGAGTTCCTGACCAAGACGTACGCCGTGGTGCCGACCGGCAGCGAGAGCGACTTCGTCGACGTTGAGGCCGAGCTGGCGCTGCTGCTCTGGAGCGAACCGGAAGTCTGATCTCAGAAGGTCAGAACGGCAGGCGCTTGCCCGACGGCGTACGCAGGTCGAGCGGCGCGGGCCCAGGAGTCGGCTTCGGGCGCTGGATGAGGATTTGCTTCACCGCCGGACCTCCTTCGCACTTATCACGAGTGGGCGTTGCTGTTGGTTCTGACTCTCGTCTGTGCGTTGCGTTACCCGCATCGGCAGAACTACTGAAAACCTGAATCCGTTCGGCGGAGGTCCATCACCCGATTGGGCAACCACCCACAACTGTCCGGATGACGGCTATTGCCCCGAGGTGCCCAAGAAGGTCAGCCTCATGATCCGAATTAACTACGACAAGGTCACCCCGCGCGCCGATACCTAAATTTCCGACGTCGGTGCGGCCAAGTGCGGCCGCTCCCCCGAGCGTCGCGGCGCGAAGAACGGTGTCGACCGGAAGCCCCATCCCGAGGCACGCGAGCTGCATCGCATAAGGCATCGACTCGCACCAGGCGGTGCCCGGGTTGCAGTCGGTCGCGATCGCCAGCGTGCAGCCGGCACCGAGCAACGTGCGCCCATGTCCCCACGTCATCGAACGCGAATAAAGGCTGACCACCGGCACCAGCGTCGCAACGACACCGGCCGCGCACAGTGCCTGCGCATCGGCTTCCGTCACGTGGTCGAGATGGTCTGCACTTGCGCAACCGAGCTCGGCCGCGAGCCGCGCCGCGCCGGTGTTCGCGATCTGCTCGGCATGGATACGTAGTCCGAAGCCGTACTCGCGCGCAGCTGTCAGGATGAGCCTGGCCTCGTCAACTGTGAACGCGCCTTCGTCGCAGAACACGTCGCACCACTGCGCGCCCTGTTCCCGGGCGGCGGGAAGCGTCTGGACAATTTCGTCGACGTAGTCGCTGCGATCGCGCCCGTCCGGGACGACATGGGCGCCGAGGTAGGTGGTCGTCACGCGCGGCCCGCTGAGGCTGGCCGCAACTTGGAGGATGCGCAACTCGTCGTCGACCGTCAGTCCGTAGCCGCTTTTCACCTCGACGGTCGTCGTGCCGTTGAGCTGCATCGAGCGGATGCGCTCACTTGCTGCTGCGCGTAGTTCGTCAAAGGTCGCGCGTCGCGTTGCGTGCACCGTCGAGTTGATGCCGTGCGGCGAATACGCCTCACCCGACACGCGACCGACGAAGTCATCGCGACGTGACCCTGCCCAGACCGCATGCGTGTGCGAGTCGACGAAACCCGGGAGGACCGCCGCGCCGGCGGCGTCATACTCCTCGATCTCGGGCAGGCCGACGGGCAGCAGCTGGTCCGGGCCGGTCCACGACACCCGACCGCCTTGTATGACGACCGCCGCGGCCGACGTCACCGGGCCGTGCCAGGTCGTCAGTCGTCCGATGTTGCGGACGACGAGGTCCCCACTCTCCCGCCTCTGCACAGGGGCTATGCCTGCCAGGCCGGACCATGCGTGCCGGGCTCTAGAGGCATGCGTACGCCGACGCTGCGCGCGGTGTCGAGCGCAATGTCATAGCCGGCATCGGCGTGACGGATCACGCCCGTCCCAGGGTCGTTGGTCAGGACCAGCTCGAGCCGCTTGCGGGAGAGCTCGTTGCCTTCCGCGACGATGACCACGCCGGCGTGGATCGACTTGCCAATCCCGACGCCGCCGCCGTGATGGATCGACACCCACGACGCACCGGATGCGGTGTTGACGAGCGCGTTGAGCAGCGGCCAGTCGGCGATCGCGTCGGAGCCGTCGCGCATGCCCTCGGTCTCGCGTTCGGGTGACGCGACGCTGCCGGCGTCGAGGTGGTCGCGGCCGATGACGATCGGCGCGCGTACGACGCCGCGCGCGACCAGGTCGTCGAACGCGAGACCGGCGATGTGTCGCTCGCCATAGCCGAGCCAGCAGATACGTGACGGGAGACCCTGGCCCTTGACCTTCTCGGCGGCGAAGCGCACCCAGCGCTGGAGTCCGTCATCGTCGGGAAATGCCTTGAGCACCGCTTCGTCGGTTGCGGCGAGGTCGGCGTTGTCGCCGGACAGACATGCCCAGCGGAACGGGCCGGCGCCGCGGGAGAACAACGGGCGGACATAAGCGACGACGAAGCCGGGATAGCTGAACGCGTCCTTGACGCCCGCGTCTTGTGCCTGGCCACGCAAGCCGTTGCCGTAGTCGAAGACGATTGCGCCTTTGCTCTGCAGGTCGATCATCGCCTGACAGTGCACGGCCATCGCGGCCTTGGCGTGGTCGACGTATTCGCTCGGCTTCTGCTTGCGCAGCTCGAGCGCTTCGTCGAGCGTCATGCCGTTGGGCACGTAGCCGGTCAGCGCATCGTGCGCACTTGTCTGGTCCGTGACGACATCGGGGGTGATGTCGCGTCGTACCAGCTCCGGGAACACGTCAGCAGCGTTGGCGACGACGGCAACTGACAACGCGCGCTTGTCGAGCGCCGCTTGCTGGACACGTGCCAGCCCGTCGTCGAGGGAGTCGGCGATCTCGTCGAGATAGCCGTGCTTCTGCCGGCGTTCGGCGCGCCACGGGTCGACCTCGATGCAGAGGACGGCGCCGCCGTTGCCGGTGACCGCGAGGGGTTGCGCGCCGCCCATGCCGCCGAGACCGGCCGTGAGTGTCCAGGTGCCGGCGAGAGTCCCGTCGAAGTGCTGCTTGGCGACCTCGTCGAACGTCGCGTAAGTGCCCTGCAGGATCCCCTGAGTGCCGATGTAGATCCAGGAGCCGGCGGTCATCTGGCCGTACATCGTGAGGCCCATGTCCTCGAGCTCACGGAAATGCTCGGGTGTCGCCCATTTCGGCACGATGTTGGCGTTGGCGATGAGGACACGCGGCGCCATGTCGTGGGTGCGGAGGACGCCGACCGGCTTGCCGGACTGGACCAGCAGGGTGTCCTCCGGTCCCATCGTGCGCAGCGTCTCGACGATGGCGTCAAAGGACCGCCAGTCGCGAGCGGCGCGGCCGGAGCCGCCATAGACGACGAGGTCTTCCGGACGTTCGGCGACCTCGGGGTCGAGGTTGTTCTGCAGCATGCGCAGCGCGCCCTCGGCACCCCACGTCTGTGCGGTGCGCTCAGATCCTCGCGGCGCCCGAACCACTCGCGCTTGGCTCATGTTGCTGACGGTAGTCCCGCGGCCTCCAGAAGCGCACCATCTGCGACGGCGTGAACGGCGGCTTCGATCTCGGGGGCAAGGTATCTGTCCGGTCCCGGTCCGGCTACCCGCTCGCGCAGGGCCGCCACCGCCGCGCCGGTTGCGGGAGCCGGGCGCAGCGGTGCGCGCAGGTCGATCGCCCGCGCGGCCGTGAGGATCTCGATCGCCAACACCCGCTGCAACGCATCGACGGAGCGGCGCAGCTTCAGGCCGGCCGACCACCCCATCGACACGTGGTCCTCTTGCATCGCCGACGACGGGATCGAGTCGACGCTGGCCGGCACCGCCAGTCGCTTGAGCTCCGACACAAGTCCGGCTTGCGTGTATTGCGCAATCATGTGACCGCTGTCCACGCCCGGTTCGTGCGCAAGGAACGGCGGCAGGCCGTGCGATCGCGACTTGTCGAGCATGCGGTCCGTCCGCCGCTCGCTGATCGACGCGAGATCGGCGCACGCGATCGCGAGGAAGTCGAGCACATAGCCGACGGGTGCGCCGTGGAAGTTGCCGTTCGACTCGATCCGCCCATCCGCGAGGACAACCGGATTGTCGATGGTCGACGCCAGCTCGTATGACGCCACCACCGCCGCATGATCGATCGTGTCGCGGCAAGCTCCTGCGACCTGAGGGGCGCAACGAAGTGAATACGCGTCCTGCACGCGAGTGTCCTCGGGCCCGCTGTGCGACGCGACGATCTCCGAGCCTTCCAACGCCGCGCGCATGTTGGCGGCCGACACGCGCTGTCCCGGCTGCGGCCGCAGCTGTTGCAGGTCGTCGGCGAACACCCGGTCGGTCCCTAGCAGGGCCTCGACACTCATCGCCGCGGCAAGGTCCGCGGTCGAGACGAGCCGGCGCATGTCGTGCAGCGCGAGCACGAGCATGGCGAGCATGCCCTCGGTCCCGTTGATGAGCGCAAGTCCTTCTTTTTCTTGCAACACAACGGGTTCGATGCCGGCGTCGGCCATCTCGGCTGCGCACTCGCTTTCTCCCATCAAGGCGAGAGCGACATGCGCGAGTGGTGCGAGATCACCACTGCAACCCAACGAGCCGAACTCGCGCACTGCCGGCTCGATGCCTTCGTTGATCAACGCGGCGAGAGTTTGCGCCACCACCGGCCGCACACCGGTGCGACCGGTCGACAACGTCCGCAGCCGCAAGAGCATCAGCCCGCGCACCACCTCGCGATCGACGAGCCGGCCGTTGCTCGCGGCATGCGACCGGATCAGCGACCGCTGCAGATCCGCTCGCCGATCGACGGGGATGTGTTGCGTCGCCAACGCACCGAAGCCGGTGGAGACGCCATAGACGGGCGTTGCCGCGTGTGCCAGGTCCTGCACGTGCGCACTCGACGCCTCCATCGCCACAACCGCGGCGGGAGACAAGACGACGGTGTCGCCATACCTGGCAACTTCGACGACCTCGCGCGCCGACAGCGGCGCCCCGGTGAGCTCGATCGTCACGGGTCGACATCCTCGGCGGCGCGTTCGGCAAACAACTTTGCCGCCTGTTGCGTCAGCGGACCGGGTGCGTCGGGATAGGCAACGCCGTCAATGGTTCCGATGGCCTGCACCGCGCGTGTCGACGACGTCAGGAACGCCTCGCGGGCGTCGCGCAGCCGGTCGATCGGCTCGGCCACCTCCTCGACGTCGACGCCGTCCGCGCGCAGCCACTCGAGCAGCAACTCGCGGGTGATGCCGGCGAGACATCCCGACATCAACGGCGGCGTGACCAGGACGCCGTCGCGTTCATAGAACAAGTTGCTGCCGGTGCCTTCGCAGATGTCCCCGCGAGTATTGGCGAAGACCGCCTCGGCCGCGCCGCGGGCATTCGCAAACGCCAGCGCGACGACGTTGTCGGCATACGAGGTCGTCTTGAGCCCGGCTGTCGCGGCGTTCTCGTTGCGTGTCCATGGCACGACCGCGACGTCGGCCAGCTCCGGCCAGTCGTGCAGCGGACCGGTCGCGACCATGACCGTGCACGGCGCGTCGCCGCGCGCCGATCCGTATGGCGCCGGACCCCCCGTGATCGTGATGCGCAACCGCGCATGGTCGAGGCCGTCATGCACGACCGCCGCAATGCCGTCGCGGACAGCAGCGACATCGACGGGCAAGCCGAGCCCGGCCGCCGAGGCGCCGAGCCGACGCAGGTGCCGGGTCAGGGCAAACGTCTCGCCGCCGCGCACCTCGCACGTTTCGAAAACGCCGTCACCGACGACGAGACCGTGATCGTCCGCACGGATGACGGCCGCATCGAGCGGGACCAGCTGCCCGTTGACCCACAGCCGATAGGGATTGTCGGTCACTGCACCTCCAGCAGCCGGCTCACCTTGAGCTCGGTCTCGTCCCATTCGCGGGCCGCGTCGCTCCCCCACGTGATGCCGGCGCCGGTCCCAAGCTGCAGTCTGCCGTCTCGCCACTCGAACGTGCGGATACCGACCGCAAGGAGACCCTGTTGCCTGTCGGCGTCCACCCAGCCGACGGCGCCGCAATAGACGTCGCGCGGCACCGGCTCGAGCTCGCGAATGATCGCGAGCGCGCTGTGTTTCGGCGCCCCCGAGACGCTGCCGGGCGGTGCCGTGGCGGCGAGCAGCTCGCGCCAGCCGACGTCGTCGTGCAACGTGCCGCGGACCGTCGAGACGAGATGGACGAGACCTGGGTGGTGCTCGTGCTCGAGCAGGCTCGGGACCGTGACACTGCCTGGCAGACAGACGCGCGACAGGTCGTTGCGGACGAGGTCGACGATCATCACGTTCTCGGCGACGTCCTTGTCGGTGAGGTCGGCTTCGGTGCGGCCGGTCCCCTTGATCGGGCCGGATTCGACCGTCCGGCCGTCGCGGCGCAGGAAGAGCTCCGGCGACGCACTCGCGACATACAGGTCGGCGCTCGGCAGATGGATGGTCGCGGCATACGGCGCCGGGTTGCCGCGGGCGAGCGCCGCGCCGAGTGCGCGCAGGTCGGGCGGCGACGGCATCGCCGTCGTGAGGACGCGGCAGAGGTTGACTTGATAGACATCGCCCGCCGCGATGCGTTCGCGGATCGTGTCGACGCCTTTGAGATAACCCTCCCGGTCGACACTGCTTCGCCACTCTTCGCGCGGCGGCATCGGCCAGCGCGCAGCGCCGTCATACCAGGCGCCGACGGGTGCGACGTCGGCCATGCGGACCGCGGTGAAGCGCCCTTCAAAGGTCTGTATGACGACCCAGAACCCACCGGTCTCCAGCACCGCGGGGTCATGGGAGACGTCGGCGACGCCCGTCGCGAGCCGCCCACCCACGACCGCCCAATCCGTCATCGGGAGGCCAGGCCGGCGGCGGCTTCGAGGACGCACATCGCGGCGAGGCGGACGGTGCGCTCGTCCGGCGCATCACGCGACGCGTCGACCTCGGTGATGTCGATCGACCGGACCTGCGGGTCGCGCCCGGCCGCATAGGCCGCCTCGAGCAGCTCCGCCGCGGACAAGCCGCCCGGCAGGCTCGCCGGACACCCGGGTGCCACTGAGCGGTCACAGACGTCGACGTCGAGGTCGACGTGCACCGGCCCACCTGCGCCGCCCGCCAGGGCCAGCGCCTCGGTGAGGCACGCCCGCAGCCCCCGCGTCCGTACCTGCGCGAGCGGGATCACCGTGATGCCGCGTTCCAGGACCTCCTCGCAATAGGACCGGCTGTTGGCCCAGTCAGCGATCCCGACCTGGACGACGCGCCGCGGGTTGAGCCCGGCGTCGACCAGCTGCCGGACCGGCGTCCCGTTGCTGCGGCCCTCCCGGAAGTCGTGATGGGCGTCGAGCGTGACCAGCCCGGCCGTCGTCGCGAGAGCGTCGCCGGCGATACCCGCCATCACCGGGTAGGTCGCCGAATTGTCGCCACCCAGCGCCACGACCAGCCGGGCTCCTGCCGCCGCCCACGCCGCCGCCTCCCGGACCCGCTGCTCCCCACCCTCGGGGTCATCCGGCGACGCCACGTCGCCGTGATCGGCGGCCACGAGCCCGCTCAGGTCAAGGTGACGTGTCCCTGACCAGGTCGACAGCCGCCCGAGGTGGCGTCGTACGGCGTCGGGGGTCGTGTCCGCTCCGGTCGGACTGATCGACGTGAGGTGCGTCGGCACGCCCAGCAGCGCCAGGTCAGCGGTGCCCGCGGGCGACCCGGCAGCCAGCCAAGCCGCCGCCGTCGGCCACCGCGGGTCACTCACGGGCCCACCGTAGAGCCCCGCTCCTGTATCGTGGCTGGGCATCGCAGGGCCCTCCGATGCTTCGGGAGGGCTGCGGCGCGCGGACGTAGCGCAGCTGGTAGCGCATCACCTTGCCAAGGTGAGGGTCGCGGGTTCGAATCCCGTCGTCCGCTCGGGTGGGAATCCCTGGCGGGATGGCCGAGTGGCTTAGGCAAGGGCCTGCAAAGCCCTGTACGCGGGTTCGATTCCCGCTCCCGCCTCGCTAGATAACTGAACACGGGCGATTGGCGCAGTCTGGCTAGCGCGCTTCCTTGACACGGAAGAGGTCACAGGTTCAAGTCCTGTATCGCCCACCAAGCGTTGCGCCATCGCTGTGGCTAGATCCACAGCAATGCCACATCGCTCAGGTTAGAACCACAGCAATGCCACATTGCTTAGCTCAAGATCGACAGCCGGGACGTCTTGTTCGGCAGCGAGGTGGCGGTGCCGCAGCCGGTGTGAACGGGGACTCCGAATCCGTCGGACCCCTCCAGCGTCTTCGTGCACGAGGCCCATGTGACATACCAGGGGCCAGTACCGGCCGTGAACGAGAACGACAGGTCCGTCACCCATTTCGTGGACGCCACGCGCTCAGTGCTGTGGGTGAACGACGACTTCCGATCGAGGGTGGCCGGCGGCGTCTGTGACCCGTGGCGCACTCCGACATAGAGGTACAGGCGCTGCTCCACCTCGCGGGCTCCGACCGAGGAAGGGAGCCGGTTCGCATACGACACGCTGGCATGGCAGGTTGTCGCTCCCGGCTGGCAGAGCGTCTGGCTCAACAGCTTGAATCCGCTGAGGACGTAATACGTCAGCACGCGACTCACTGCACCAGCGGCCACGACGCGATAGCGGGTAGCAACGCTGGGATGCACGGCGAACGATAATGCGCCGCTGCTGGATGCGTGCGTGTCCGCGACGGTGGCGTATGAGTGTGTGAAGGGAAACGCCGTTGCTTGCAGCGCAACCGGCGTCCCCGTAGCAACACCGCTGACCGTTCCGGTGATGTGTGCACTGCCCGGGAAGTCGACCCAGTGGTAGACGCGACCCTGCCAACTCGCGTGATGGCCGGTTTGCGAAACCGTGATCGTTCCCGCTGCCTGCGCCTGCGGGACCAGCATCGCGACGTTCACGAACAGTCCGAGAAGGCTAAGGATGACTGTCCGAGCCGAACCTCTGCTCACAGTCGCTCAGAGATCCGGAATCGACCTACTGATACCCGAGCGGCCCATCGAGGTCGGTGTACTCCCGGAACCGGCTGATCTTCCCGTTCCGCACCGTGAAGACGTGTGTCGCGCCGTACCCGCTGACAGTCCCATCCCGAAGTTTGCCCTCACCGCAGACGAGGCCGACGACCAGGTCCTCACCTGCATCGCTCACCGATTCGATGTCGAGCGATAGCGCCTCCCACGAGGCGCCGATGCCTTGGAAGAACGCCCCGACACCCGCCTTGCCCGTGAAATGCCCACCCTGCGGCAACGTCAAGGGCGTGGACCACTCAACATCGTCATGCAGCAGGTCGATGACGGCCGGCACGTCACCTCTCGCGAACGCCTCATAGGCAGTTCGGACCAAGCCCACGTTTGTAGCCACTGGCTCCCTCGCCCACCACTTTTGACTACGTGAAATTGATCCGCTGCTTAGCCAAACGTCATTGCATCGCTGACGATCACGCGGATAGAGTCCGCCGCGGGTCGTGGCAGTGCTTGCGACTCTTCGGGGCTGACGAGGTACGCGTCGCTGCCCCGGGGCCCTTTCCAGAGGATCCCGGCGGCAAAGGTGCCCGCATGATCACGACGTTGATCGTCGATGACGAGAACGACATCCGTTCACTCATTCGGCTGGTCGTCGAAACCGCAAACCACGGACTTGCAGTAGTCGGTGAGGCCGCCGACGGCGAAGAAGCACTGCGCCGTTGGCGCAGCGACAGTCCCGTCATCATCGTTCTGGACAACCGGATGCCGGGACTGACCGGCATCGACGTGGCGAAGCAAATCCTCAGCGAGGCGCCGGAGCAACGGATCGTCTTGTTCTCCGCACACCTCGACAGCGACACGATGCGTGAGGCGCGACGCATCGGCATACAACGTTGTTTGGACAAGACGCAGATCGCCGGTCTGCCAGATGAGTTGCTGTCTCTGGCACCACCGGCTTGACCAGGACGGCGGCAGGTCTCGCCCTGGCCGGCTGCGTCGCGGTTGCCGGCGCCGGCGCCGCGCTCGTGGTCGCGCGCCACATTCACGACCACCATGCCGATGGTGTGCAGCACGCACAGATGGCAGTGCAGAGCATCGTCGACACACGGTTCGCGCGGTTAACCAGTCGCGTCAACCAATACGCACGTGTGCTGCCTCGATCCACCAGCGACCAACTGCGACTGCTTGCCGCACCGCGCTCGGACTTCACCTCGGTCGCGGTCGCCCGACCGGGACTGCCGCTATCGCTGCGCAACGGCGACACGGCTGGTCTGCAGCGACTGCGACCGGCGATCATGTCAACGGCCGTCCGGGCCGCGGCCGCGACAGCCCGCGATAGTGGGCAGCCGATCGCCACCGTCACTTCCACGTCCGGCGCGCCACAGCTGGTGGTGACATGGCCTTTGTATGCCGGTCAAATACCCCCCGATACGCAGACCCGTCGCTCGTCGTCCGCAGGTTGGGTCGTGGGCTCAACGCGCGTCACTGACGTCACCGCGCCTGTCGTCGCCGTCGCGCACCTCTTCGGCACTCACGCGCGTTTGGTCACCGCGCCAGCCGGCCCTGCCAACGTCAACGCAGTGCTCGCGGACGGCGTCCGGTTGCAAGCGGACTCGGTGCCGCGTGAGTCCTGGCTTCCGTTCTGGCTCATCGTCGCCGTCACCGCTCTCGCGACCGCCGCGCTGGGCACGGTCACTGTCTTCGCGCGACGCCGCGAACACGCCGACCGTCGCCGGCGACAGGCGCTCGATCGGCAGATACACCTTGTCTCCGAGCTCAGCGTCACTGCGCAGGAGAGCTTGGACACCGCCGTGCTGCTCCCTGCCACCTTGTCGATGCTCAGCGACGGCCTTCGACTCGCGTCCATTCGTGTCCTCACCGGACCGCTGGACAACTCCATCCAGCTTCTCGCACTTGGCCGACAACCGAGCCAGATGCCGGCGCCACGCTGGTCGCCCGAGTCATCGACGGCACACGCGGGGCAACTCGTCAGGTTGCCGCTGCGTCGCGCCACCCGCACCCTCGGCCACCTCGAGGCCGTCCCGTCGACCGACCTCGACGAGGCAGCGATGGCGACGTTGCGTCAGTCCGCGGACCTGCTGGCCGGCGCCTTCTACAACGCCGACATCTACGAACGCGAGCAGGAGTCGGTGCGGAGCCTGCGCGAACTCGACGAGCTCAAGGATGACTTCCTCTCCACGGTCTCGCACGAGCTCCGGACTCCGCTCAGCGTCCTCGTCGGTTCCGTGACGCTGCTCACGGACGGATGGTCCCGGCTGTCCGACGAACGTAGGCACGCGACGGTTGCGCAGATGCAACCGCACGTCGCGTCGCTCATGCAGTTGGTCAACGACCTGCTCGACTTCATCAGCGAGCGTCGTACGACGAGCGCAGTGCAGGAAACCATCGACCTCAGCGGCCACGTGCGAAAACTGGGCGAGCAATTGCGGCCGTTGTGCCACCGACAGGAGCTTCGCATCCACGCCGACGGCCAGCTGGGTGCGTGGACCGACGGCCGCGCGCTCGAACGCATCATCGGCAACCTCATCGCCAACGCGGCGAAATATGCGCCTGCCAACACCGCAATTGACCTGACTGTCGAGTCGGGTGACGACGCGTGGGTCTCGGTATCCGATCACGGACCCGGCATCTGCCCCGAAGACCGCGAGCACATCTTCGAGCGCTTCTACCGCGGCAACAGTGACGTCGCACGCACTACCCGCGGCTCAGGCATCGGACTGGCGGTCACCCTCGCGTGGGTGCGCGCAGTAGGCGCCCGCGTCGACATCACGACCGCAGTCGGCCAAGGCACCACCGTCGAAGTGCACTTCCCGCTCTCGCCCGACGAACCGCTCGACGGCGCCGGCAGCGTCGCTTGGCACAGCTCTGCCGCCCAACCGAAGGAGCTCGCACGATGAGACGCCAGAAGGACTTCCTGGTCGCCGCGCTTGCGGTCGCGGTCATCGCCGCGATCGGCAGCCTTGTCGTCGCTGCGGTTGTCGATGCCCGCAACGCCGGCAAGGAGCGGCTCGGTCAGCTCCAAGTGGCGCAGGTGCAGCAACTGGCCCGCAGCATGGACACACGGGTCCAGCAGGCTTTTACGTCGTTCCAAGGGCTCCTCACCATGCCCTACCACGCGACGGTGCACGACCCGCAAGACGCCGCGCGGCTCAGGCAGTTGCAGGACCTCAACCCGAAGGCCACCACCGGTTACGTCCTCGTCAACCGCAATGGTGTCGTCGTCAACGGAACCCTGCTGCGCAACCCACACGTCGTCGGGACGAAGCTCACCCGGCCGGGACTGGACAAGGTGCTGGCCGGTCACCCGGCAATGCTGCCGGTCGCGCCCGGGTTGACGACCGCGCTGCCGACGATCGCCCTCGCCTATCCGCTCAAGACCGCGTCGGGAGCGACATACGGCGCATTCATCGCTGAGGTCGAGGTCTCCCCCACGTCGCAGTTCAACCAGGAGGTCGCACCACTCGGCGGCGCGCACCACGCGCGGTTCTCCTTCATCGACAGCGCTGGTGCCGTTGTCGCGTCGAACCAGGCCAACACGATCGGGCACCCGCTCGACGAGCCGCTGCTCGCCGACGGTCCCGGCCTGCATCGTGGCCACGGCGATGTCGTCGTCACCGAGCCGGTGCCATCGGCCGCGTGGCGCGCCGTATTCCGGCAGCCCGGCAGCGACTTCGAGGGCAGCCTGATCAGCCCGCTGCGCTCGGCGCTCGTCTATATCGCCCTGCTCACCATTGCGATCGCCGGGTTCGTCGCTGTGCTTCTGCTGCGACGGCTGAGCCGAGCCCGGGAGGAGCAGCGCCGGCTCAACCAGATCGGCATCGAGCGCGAGGAGTTCATCAGCATCGTCAGCCACGAGCTGCGTACACCGGTCGCGGGCCTGCTCGGCTTCCTGCAAACGACGCTCGACCACTGGGAGGACCTTGACGACGCCGGCCGGCGACGCGCGGTGTCGCGGGCGTGGGCCAACGGCACAAGGCTCTATTCGCTCAGCCGCGACGTCCTCGACTCCACCAGCCTCGAGTCGGGACACCTCACCTACAACCGGCAGCTCTTCGACCTGGGGCAGTTGCTGCGCGCCACGGTCGCCGCGACCCAGGAGACCAACGAGGACCGGCGGATCGAGCTCGAGGGTGGCGACACGCCGGTGTGGATCGACGGCGACGCCGAACGGCTGCAGCAGGTCCTGACCAACCTGGTGGACAACGCGATCAAGGCGACGCCACCCGACGGCACGATCGGCATCGCGGTCACCCGCGACAGTGACCGCGCGGCGATCGCCGTCCACGACAGCGGTCCCGGGCTCTCCGACGACGACTTGTCCCGAGTCTTCGAGAAGTTCGTCCGCGGCCGCGGTAGCCGCACGGTCGGCACCGGGCTGGGGCTGTACATCTCCCAACAAATCGTCACCGCACACGGCGGTCGGCTTACCGCGGCCAACGCGCCGGACGGAGGCGCAGTTTTCGTCGTCGACCTGCCGATCGCGCGCATCGCCACGCGTCCGGCACCCCGCTGACCAGACACCATGCGACGCCCCACCCTGGTCCTCGCGGACAACGACCCGGACGTCCTCGACCTGCTCGTGACCGACCTCGGGCTCGAGGGGTATGACGTCGTCGCCGCCGTACAGTCCGGCGCCGCCGCGGTCACCGCTTGCGTGCGCCACCGCCCCGACGTACTCGTCGTCGACTACCGCATGCCACCCGGCCAGGACGGTCTCGAGACGGCGGAGCAAGTCCACATCTCCGCGACGGTCGACGCGATCATCCTCTACACGAACTACCGGTCCCCTGAGCTAGCGGCGGATGCCCGCCGGTTCGGCGCGAGGGTCGTCGTGAAGGGTCCGCTGCAGAGCCTGCGCGAGGCACTGGCTGATGCCACCGCATCCGATAGACGGGAGGAGGCCAAACTATGAATTCCGCAAAACAGAGCGCGCTAGACGACAGAATTCGTTGCATTTGAACGAAACGGACATTGTGGAAGTTCGTTCATGACTCGGACCGAAGGCGAGACAAACAGGCCTTCGCAGGTGCACTCTTACAGGCGACAGGCAGCCGACCCCGGGGGAAGACGCTTGGCTACGACAAAAGTGCTCGTTGTCGAGGACGTACCGGAGCTGTCCCGCTTGCTCGAGATGACCTTCGAACTTGACGATCGGTTCGAACCGGTAGGCGCGGCATCGAGCGGCGGGATGGCCATCGACGCGGCTGCGCGTGAACACCCGGATGCGATCGTCCTCGACGTCGGCATCAACGGTGCCGACGGGATCGACATCCTGCCGGTGCTGCGCCGCGTCGTACCCGACGCGCGGATCATCGTCTTCACCGGACACGACAACGAGACGTTGCGACAGCGTGCGTTGGATGCTGGTGCCTCGGACTGGGTGCTGAAAGGCGGCGATCTCAGCAACCTGCTCGACGCGTTGTCGGGCGCCGCGAACCCGCAGCCTGCGCCCTGACGCGCAGGCGAACGACTAGGTCGTTTCCGGGTCGCCGCTCTGCTGCGGCCCGCCGTACTCCATGACGTTGTCCATGATCCCGGACGCGCGCGCGAGGATGCAGCCGACGACGACGACGCCCACACCGATCCAGAACATCGGCCAGTTCCAGATGATCATCGCGATGCCGCCAACGAGGAAGCCCACGATGATGACAAGCGTCGCGATCCACGAGCCCATCGATGCGCCGTGCCCGCCGCCCGCATTGCCCGCCACTTGACCTCCCGCGTCGTTCCGCGCCTCTGCCTTCTGCTGCCAGCATGCCATGAGGGCTCAGAAGAGCTCGGCTTGCTCCCCCTCGGTGACCCGGCGCGCCTCTTCGGTGGCGCGTGACGGCCACTTGCGGTCGATCTCCGCGTTGAGCTCGGCGCCGATGAGAATCGCGAGCGCGGTGAGATAAAGGAAAATCAGGACAGCGACCGGCGCCGACAACGGCCCGTATGTTGCGGTCGAGCGGAACGCCCACTCCAGCCACACGCGCAGCAGCGTCGAGCCGACCAGCCAGAAGACGAGTGCGAGCATCGCGCCGGGCAGCGCCCGCCGCCACGGCACCCGGACCGGGATCGCCAGGTGATAGAGCGTCGCGATCATCGCGAGCGAGATCACCGCGACCGCCGGCCAATAGCCGATGATGACGACCGTGTGCACGGCTTGGTGCCAGCGGTCAGGGAACAGCGCCACCAACTTCGACGGCCCGATCACGAGCAGCGGCAGGATGATGACGCTGACGCCGACAAAGCCGAAGTAGAGCGCCAGCGCGAGCAGCCGGCTTCGCACGGCACTGCGGGCATGCCGCAGGCCGTAGGCGATCGTGATCGTGTTGACGTATGTCGCCATCGCCGAACTCCCGGTCCACAGCGAGACGACGAAGCTGATCGACGCCACATCGGCGCGACCACCGGCCAGCACGCGATGCAGGGCCGGGCGGATCGTCTCGTTGACCGCGTTGGGCTCGATGACGTGGCGCGCGCCGCGGAGGATCGCCCGCTCGAGGTCGCCGACCGTGTCCGGCCCGAGCGCGCCGCTGAAGTAACCGATCACACCCAGAACGGCCAGGATCATCGCGGGCAGCGAGATCAGCTGCCAGAAGCCCGCCTCTGCCGCAAGCCCTAGGACGCGGTCGGCCCAGGCGCGCGAGATCGTCGAGGTGACGAGCCCCCACGCGACGCCGAGGCGTGAAAGTGCCCGCCGTCGCCGGTGCGACGACACCGTCGGATCGGACTCGTCCGCGACGGTGACCACACGTCCAACGGTAGGGCCCCCGATGTTCAAAGTTCTGGAAGACTCCACCTATGAACCAGGTCCCGCCGCTGACCGCGTATGACGTCTACAACGCCGACGCCGCGCTCGTCGAAGGTGTCGAGCGGTATGGCGCCGGTTGGGCCGCGGATCGCCTCAGCACGCTCGGCCGACTCGCGGGCAGCACCGAGGCGCAGGAGTGGGGTCGGCTCGCCAACGACTATCCGCCGGTGCTCCACACCGTCGACCGGTACGGCAACCGGATCGACGAGGTGGAGTTCCACCAGTCCTGGCACCAGTTGATGGATGTCGCGGTCAGCAACGGCCTGCACGCGTCGTCGTGGGTCGAGTCCTCGTCGCCCGATTCTTCGAGGCCCGGCGCACAGGTCGCGCGCGCGGCGGCGTTCTCAGTCTGGTCGCAGGTCGAAGGCGGCCACGGGTGCCCGATCTCGATGACGCACGCCGCGGTGCCGGCGCTGCGTGTCGATCCAGCCATCGCGAACGAATGGGTTCCGCGGCTGACGTCATACATCTATGACCCGGGCCTGCGTCCGCCGGCGGAGAAGTCGGGCTGCCTCGCCGGCATGGGTATGACGGAGAAGCAGGGCGGCTCCGATGTGCGCACCAACACCACACGCGCGGTGCCGCAGTCGGACGGGACCTATCTGCTGACCGGGCACAAGTGGTTCACGTCGGCGCCGATGTGCGACATGTTCCTGGTGCTGGCGCAGGCTCCCGGCGGGCTCACGTGCTTCGTCCTGCCGCGGGTGCTGCCGGATGGGACGCGCAACACATTCCGCATCGTGCGGCTGAAGGACAAGCTCGGCAACAAGTCGAACGCGTCGAGCGAGCCGGAGTTCGAGAACACCGTTGCGTGGCGACTCGGCGACGAAGGTCGCGGCGTGCGCACCATCATCGAGATGGTCATGATGACGCGGCTCGACTGCGTGATCGGGACGACGTCGCTGCTGCGGGCTTGCGTGTCGCAGGCGACGCATCACGCGCGGCATCGGCAGGCGTTCGGTGGCTATCTCGTCGACAAGCCTCTGATGCGTCACGTACTTGCGGACCTGGCGATCGAGTCGGAAGCCGCGACCGCGTTGATGGTGCGGCTGGCCGGTGCGACCGACGCGTCAGTGGCGGGCGACGAACGCGAGGCCGCTTTCCGGCGACTGGGCCTTGCCGTCGGCAAGTATTGGATCTGCAAGCGAGGCCCGGCTGCGGCGGCGGAAGCGCTGGAGTGCCTCGGCGGCAATGGGTATGTCGAGGACTTTCCGATGGCGCGCATCTATCGCGAGGCGCCGCTGAACTCGATCTGGGAAGGCTCTGGCAACGTCAACGCGCTCGACGTCCTGCGCGCGCTGGGCCGGGAGCCGCACGCGGTCGAGGCGTTTCTCGACGAGGCCGGCGCAGCGGTCGGCGCGGACAAGCGTCTCGACGCGGCAGTGGCCGACGTGAAGAGCGAGCTGGCCGACGCGTCGGACGTCGAAGTGCGCGCCCGTCGACTGGTGGAGCGGATGGCGTTGGTGCTGCAAGGCTCGCTGCTCGTCCGCTATGCGCCACCTGCGGTCGCGGACGCCTTCTGCGCGAGCCGACTCGGCGGCGACTGGGGCTACGCCTTCGGAACGCTGCCGACGAACACCGACACGCAGACAATCGTCGAGCGCGCGACGCCCAAGCTCGGTTAGGCCGAGTGGCTGTAGGGAGCAGCCGTACGGGTAGTCATATCGGGTCAAGTGCGGGCGCATGGTTCAAGGGTTTTGCCAATAGCCCCGACGACACGTCTAACGGCCTTTACGGGGACGGCCGCGACTGTTGGGGACTAGATGCCTGCGACGAAGCGCGCTGCGGCGCCGGCGACGAAAGCCGCCGCGCCCGCGAAACGGACCGTCGCCAAGAAGGCGGCGGCGCCGGCGAAGAAGGTCACGACCGCCAAGAAGACCGCGGCTGCGACGAAGAAGACGACGGTCGCGAAGAAGGCCGCCGCGCCGGCGAAGAAGGCCACTGTCGCCAAGAGGCCGTCCGCGCCGGCGAAGAAGGCCACTGTCGCCAAGAGGCCGTCCGCGCCGGCGAAGAAGGCCACCGTAAAGAAGGCAGCTCCCGCCCCGGCGAAGAAGGTCGCAGCCAAGAAGGCGACCACCGCCAAGAAGACGGTCACGAAGAAGACCGCTGCTCCTGCGGCCAAGAAGACCACCGCCGCGGCCAGAAAGGCGATGGCCCCGGCTCGGCGTACGCCGGTCAAGAAGGCCGAAGCCCCGACGGTCACTGTCCAGAACGTCGTCGCCACGGCGCCAGAGGCCCCGGCGACTGAGGGCGGCCGTTGGCGTGGCCACCCCGTTGCGGCCGGCGTCATCCGCGCGGTCGCGATGGCGGTTCCTCTCGCCTCGTCCATCGTCAGCGGTGTCGTACTCAGCCGGCTGATCCATCGACCGAGCAGCCTCGGCGGTGCCGTCGGCTGGTGGTTCGGCCTCCTCATCGCTTCGACGATTGTTCTCGTCGCAGTTGATCGCGTCGCCCGGCGCATCCTTCCGCTCGCCACTTTGCTCAAGCTGGCGATGGCGTTCCCCGACGCCGCTCCGTCCCGGTTCTCGGTCGCTGCCCGAGCTGGTACGACGCGAAGCCTGCAGGAGCAACTGCGTCGCGCGCAGGACGACGGTGTCAACGACGAGCCGGCGCAAGCTGCGCATCGCATCCTGACTCTTGTCGGCGCGCTAGGTGCGCACGACCGTCGTACGCGAGGTCATTCGGAGCGCGTTCGCGCGTTCAACGACCTCATCGCCCAGGAGCTTCGGCTGTCTCAGCACGATCGAGACCGGTTGCGCTGGGCTGCTCTGCTGCACGACATCGGCAAGCTGCACGTCCCGACGCGCATCCTCAACAAGCCGAAGAAGCCGACGGACAAGGAATGGGCGATCCTCAAGTCGCATCCGGCACGAGGCGCTCGCATCACCGCCCCGCTGGCGTCCTGGCTCGGCCCGTGGGCGGCGACGATCGAGCAACATCACGAGCGTTGGGACGGCGCCGGCTACCCGCACGGCCTGAGCGAAACCGACATCTGCCTCGGTGCGCGTATCGTCGCGGTTGCTGATGCGTACGAGGTCATGACCGCGCCGCGGCCCTACTCGCGCCCAGTTAGCGCTGCCGCGGCTCGTGCAGAGCTCGCTCGCTGTGCCGGCGACCAGTTCGACCCCGAAGTCGTTCGCGCCTTCCTCAGCATCTCGATCGGCAGGTTGCGCAAGGTCATCGGACCGATCTCGTGGCTTGCCCAGCTTCCCTTGATCGGCGCCACGCCCCGACTCGAAGCCACCGTTGGGATCGCCGGGCGCCAGGTCGTGTCCGCGGCGGCTACGGCGACAGGAACGGGCGTCCTTGCTGCGGCGATGCTGCCCCAGGCCGCACATGCGCATCACCACCACCACTACGTGGATCACTTCGTCGCCGCGGCGTCATCGGGTGTGGTCACCGCACCGGCGCACGCCGCTCAACGTGCCGAGACGCCGGCACGCCACGCGGCGTCGCCCGCAACGCAAGCCGCGGCGACCGTGCACCACGCGCATGCATCGAAGCGCGCGACGACCCGAGCGCAAACAGGGCAGTCGCAATCCCCGACCGACGCTTCGGCACCGGCGGACAACACCGCCGTCGAAGCGCTCACGCCGTCGACACCTGATCTCGCCCCGCAGACATCGACGCCACACCAGGTTCCCGCGACGAAGCCGGCAGCGGGCTCGACGACGCCGGTCCCGCAGTCGCTGCCGTCGACGCAGGCGCCGCAACCCGCACAGCCGCAGCCCTCACAGGCGCAACCGTCACAACCGCAGCAACCCGCCGCCAACAATCCGGGTCAGCCTCCACAGGCCAACCCGGCGCCGAAGCAGGACGGGCCGTCGAACGACGACAAGCACGCGGCCGAGCAAGCCAAGAAAGATCAAGAAGCCGCGAACAAGGCCGCGCAGCAAGCCGCCGAGCAGGCCAAGCAAGCCCAAGAAGCAGCTAACAAAGCGGCGCAGCAGGCCGCCGAGCTAGCCGCGCAGCAATCCAAGCAAGCCCAAGAAGCTGCCAACAAAGCCGCCAAAGACCACGGCCACTGAGGTTGAGTGCGACGTTCGCGACCGTTTCACGCGCTCTAAACGAGCGTGAATGTCGCAGTCAACTCGGCTAGGTCACAGGGCGTGGAAGGTCGTGCGGTAGAGGCTTGTTCCGCCGATTTGGATGGCTAGCGTGCCCCACGCCTGGTTGGACTTCGCCACCTGCGACACGTCGGCCGGGCAGCCGCCCGCGCAGCCGTTGGCGTAGCCGACCACGACGCGACCATCGTTGGTGACACCAGCGTCCATGAAGTCGAGCAAGTTGCGACCGTTGAGGCATCGGGTGCCGTTGTCGCAGATCGGACCAAGCTGGACCGGTGCTTGCTGCACGCGACTGGTCGTCCAGTGCTTGCCGCCGTCATACGTCGCAGAGACGTACAAGTACCACGCGCCGATGTACCCGTTGTCGAACGGCGTGACCGTCGCGGTGCCGGGACGGTCGGCGCCGAGATATGCGACGGCGACCCGGCCGTTGTCACCGGCGACTGCGGCCGGGAACGTCGTCGCGTAGATGGGGTACGGCGCACCCTTCGAGACGTCCACGGCTTTGCTCCACGACGTGCCGTGGTCGTGAGACCAGGCGACCACCGGTTTGAAGGCCGGATACCCAGCCCAACTCTCGTAGACCGTGTTGTCGGGTGTGATCGCGATGGTGGGGTCGAAGCCACGGCCCGGCGGGGTGGCGTTGGGGATGAGGTAACTGGACCAGCTCCGGCCGTTGTTAGTGCTGACCGCACCGCCGACGGAGATCAGCAGCTTGCTGAAGTCTTGGCAGGTGCGCACCGGAAGGTATGCCGTCCCGTCCGGGCCGGTCTTGACGTGACCGAACAGGCCCGCGCAGCCCCCGGTCACCGGCACCGATGGCAACCAGGTCTGTCCACCGTCGCTGCTGGTCGTGCACTGGTCGTCGACGGGGTACTGCTGGCAGTAGTAGAGGACACGGCCGCTCGCCTGTGGCGACGAGCCGACGACCGGCCCGATGCCCACAGTGGGATGGTCCACCGTGAACGTGCACGGCAGCGATGTCTGCCAGTTCTGGCCGTCATCGGTTGTGACCGCGAGGATCGAGCACGCGCCATCGTCACCCCCGGCAAGTGTCAGTCCCGACGTCGGATCGGTCGCGAGGATCGGGTCGATGTTGCCGATCGACAACCCCGACGGCGTGACGTCGGTCCACGTTTGCGTCGACGGTGCGAACTTGTACGTCGCGCCACCCGCCTGGAAGAAGATGGCATGCGTCCGCTGGTTGATGCCGATGGACGGTTCGCCGGAATATTGCGCTGAGCCAAACGTCGTCGGGATGCCAAACGTGGCGAACGTCGCGGAGGTCGAAGACGCGTGGCGCGGGGCCGCCGAGACGGCGGGCCCGGCGACGCACAGCGCTGCAACGCCAATCGCCATCAGGCGTCGACGAGCCACCCCCCAGCCGAGCACGACTCCCCTTGTGCGCTGTTACAGGTGCTGGAAGGGCGGTAGGGCGGACAGGTCGGGCTGCTGCGGGAAGGTCATGTCCAAGCCGGGCGGCGCGACGTAGTCGTTGGTGAACGCCGGGCAGCGGCTGTATGTCGACCAGTACTTCTGCGAGTCGTTCGCCACGATGTCGCCGGCGCCGCGCAGGAAGTCGCACGTCAACCGCTCGCCGAAGGTGTGCGAGACGTTGAAGAAGTAGTTGTCGTTGCCGATCGGGTCCGGGCAGATTCCGAGCGGGTCACCACAACTGTCGTCGTTGGTCGAGATGACCGAACTCTTGATCGGCTCGGGGTAAGCCTCGAGCGGCGCGATGATGTAGCCGAGGAAGTCGCCCGCCGTACCGATGTTCATCACGCTCGTGATGCCGGACGTCTTGTCCTGCGTGACGGTGTCCTTCACCTTCTGCCAGATCTGCGGATACATCTCCCCCGGGCCGCCGGTGAGGAGGATCGACCCGATCTTGCCGACGAAGTAGGACGTCCCGAGCTGCGAGCCGGTGTACCACGGCGCGTTGTTCGCCCGGGCGAACGGCGCGCCGATGAGCTGGCCGCCGTTCTCACCGGCGAGCAGCACCGCGTTGGTCGTGGTGTCCTCCAGCAGGTAGCTGTTCATCGCGACCGTCGGATCGCCGGTCAACGGCCGCGCCGTGGCAAGCGCGTCAACAACCTTCTTCACGACCTCGTCGGCATACGCATCGAGCGAGCAGATGTTGTCGTGAATCTTGTCGCCCGTCTGCTGGTCGGCGGGGCAGCCGGGACCGTTGGGCTGGGTGCGGCCGAGCGTCCCGACCTGGTCCATGCCGAAGCCGCCATACAGCGCTTCGAGCTTCAGGTTGACGCGGCCTGGATAGTCGCCGGTCACGAACCGGTTGCTGGACCCGAGCACGTCCGGGTGCGCACCGAAGTTGACGTAGGTGTCGAGCACCTTCTTGGTGTGCGGATCGCGCGCCTGCAGGACCCGGATCTCGTCGTCCATATCTTGATTGGCCGAGTCGTACTGGAACTGGTTGTGCAGCAGCCACCGCTGCACGCCGTCCGCGTCAACTGTCGGCAGGTAGTTCGCCTCGCCGCTGACGCCCGCGTGCGCGATGCCATAGGTCAGCGTCGCGGGCTGCATCGCCTTCCATGCGTCGACGATGGCCTGCACCGTGTTGTCATGGACCAGCTTCAGGTATGACGTCGGTACGCCGCCCCAGACACCGGCCGTGTCCGGACCGCCGTGCGAGTGGTCGGAGTCGACGATGATCTGCGACGCGGTCGGCGCCGGCCGGTCCGCCGTCGCCAGTGCGGCGATGGCCTTGGCCGCGTCCTGACGGATCTCGTTCTCACCGAACGGACCCTGCTTATAGGCGTTGAAGTAGCCCTGCGTCTCGATCTGCGACAGGACGATCGTCGCCCTGCCGTCGCTCACCGCGAACGCGCGGGTGTGCGCGCCGGCGCCTTCCGGGTCGGTCGCCGGGTCGCCGAGAACTCCCTCGGCATAACGGCCACCGGTGACGCTCGGCAGTGCCGTGACGTTGCCCGGGTGACCCGACGCGAAGCCGAAACCGCCGAGATAGAAGTCCTGGTTGCCCAGCATCTCCGCCGACGGGTTGATCTGTTCCCAGGAACCACCCACGAGGTACACCGCGGGCTTGGGCGGCGGCGCTGCCAAGGCGTCATACGCGACGGGAACGCCGGCCCCGGCGGCAAGGCACACGGCAACGACGAGAGAGGTTCGACGATTCACGTCTCGACTGTTCGCCACCGGTCGCGCGATTCCTGTCGGCAGGTTCCGGCCTCCCCCGCGTCGAACTCCTCCCGGCACACCTTTTTCTCAGGGGGTCTTCGATGCGCCGTGCGGTCCTTGCCGCCACCGCTACGTCACTCGTGCTGTCTGCCGCCGTCCCGGCGCTTGCCAGTCGCGGCGACGACGCACCAACTCCGGCCTGGACCGGCTTGCGCGCCGGTGTCGGCGTCGTGGACGCGTCCTGGCACCTCGGCGCGAGCGCCGGGCAGTACGGGAGCAACGAGTACGACAGCACCCCAAGCCTGTCGGACGAGTGGGATCCCAACGTCGAGCACGTGAAGAAGAAGTCGGCGGACGGCATGGCCTCCCGCCTGTCGATTCGGGCAATTGTCCTCAAAGACGGCAAAGGTGACGCGCCGGTCGCTCTCGTCAAGGTCGACAACTACCTGGCACAGGACCTGCTGACCCGCCGGGTCGCGCAGCTCCTCGCCGCCGCCGGCAGCGACGTGACCTACGACAACATCCTCATGTCGGCGACGCACGACCACAACTCGCCGTACTACTCGACCCCCGCCGCCGGCGTCTGGGTGTTCCAGGACGTCATGGACCTGCGGATGTACGAGTACCAGGCCCGCCAGATGGCGGCGGCGATCGAGCAGGCGGAGAAGAACATGGTGCCGGCGCGGGTCGGCGCAACGACGGTGCAGTTCGCCAACTTCCAGGGCAACATCGCCGGCCAGGACCTCGACGCGCAGGGCGCGCCCGCCGGCTATCCGATCGGCGACAACGACCACGGCCTCGTCGTCATGCGCTTCGACGACATGACCAACCCGGCGCAACCGAAGCCGCTCGCGACCTACGTCAACTACGCCGAGCACGGCGAGTCGCTCGACGGCTACGACCTCTTCAGCGCCGACTGGCTCGCGCCGTTCGAGCGCTTCATGCAGGACGCCACCGGCGTACCCGTCGTGTTCAGCCAGGGCGGCGTCGGCTCCGCCGAGGGCCCCTACGACCGGTATGGCGCCCACCCGCCGACCGAGTACGACCAGGGTGACTCGGTCAACAAGATCTGGGCCCACATGGGGTTCGCACAGGCCGAGCGCGGCACGCACGTCCTGGCGGAGAACGCGTTCGCGGCCTGGCAGGCGATCGGCGGCGCGGACAACGGCGTCGCGGTGCAGTCGCCATACGACGACGACCCCACGGTGACGATGCTCACCCACTGGGTTGCGGGCCCGCTGTCGCACCCGTATCCGTCGGTCGGCAACTGCCGCACCGGCCCGAGCCTCGGCGGCGACCCGGGGGTGCCTGCTGCGGGATTGCCCGACTGCGGGCGCTCCGGCGACAACCTCGGTTTCACGCTGCCGCTCGACCCGACGCTCGCCGACCAGATCAAGGGCATGGGCATCCCGCTGCCGGACAACTACGACGCGACGTCGTTCGGCACCGTCGAGGAAAACCTGCGCATCAAGCTGCAGGCCGTGCGCATCGGCGACATCCTGCTGGCTTCATGTTCCTGTGAGGCGCAGGCCGACCTGATCCGCAACCTCGAGAGCCGCACCGACAACGTGGCGGGCGACCAGTGGCTCGGGTTCGACTACGCCAACCAGGCCGAGGTCGACGCGGCGTGGCCGGACGCACCACAGCCGGTCGCCGCCTGCTTCCCCGAGGGCGACCACTACAACTGCCCGAACCCCACCGGCTCGGACGCGCAGGGTCGACCCAACTGGATCTACGGCCAAGGTCGTATCTCCGTGACCAAGGCCGCGTTCGACCACATGGAAGCTGAGATTCACAACGACGCGGCCGGGTGGAACGATCCGTCATACGTCGCCCAGGCCGGCAGCGAGCCGACCACGCTTGCGGACATCAAGGGGAACTTCACCCACACCGAGCTCGGTGCGGGCGACTACCAGGACTGCCCCGGCTATGCCGTGTCGGTCGGCCTCGGTCACACGGGTGACTACAACGGCTACACGGTGTCCTACCGCGAATATGAGGCGCGCGACTCCTATCGCAAGGCGTTGACGACATACGGTCCGCACACCGCTGACTACATGAACACGAACCTCGTCGGCATGGCCGCGAACTTGTTGTGCGGCAAGGCGCTGATCGCGCAGCCGACCGATCCGCTCGCGACGGCTGACGAGCAGCGGCAGCAGGCCGAGGCGATCGCACTCGGGCAAATCTCTTCAGAGCTGTATGACGGCTGGACAGCGCAGATCCCCGACAGCGTCGGGCCTGCGTCGATCGTCACTCAGCCATGGCCGGTGCAGCGGTTCGACGCGACCCAGGTGCAATGGGTCGGCGGCGACAACTGGACCGACAACCCGGTTGTCGTCGTCCAGCGCCAACTGCCCGACAAGTCGTGGGTGGACTTCACCGACCCGAACGGTTTCGGCGGCGAGGTGCAGACATTCATCGACAAGCCGGCGGACATGTTGTCGTCGCTGCCGACCTATCGCAGCGGCGCGCAGAAGTGGACCTGGCGGGCCTCATTCGAGGTGTTCGACTCGTACCCGCGCGCTGACGTTGCCGGCGGTCAGATTCCGAACGGCACGTACCGCTTCGTCATCGACGGACACATCCACAACTGCACCGGTGTCGACTCGAGCGAATGCGTCAACGGTGTTGCGCCGTACCACCTGACCTCGGGCAACTTCGTCGTGTCCCCGTGGACGGGCATCACGGCGCGCGATCTCAAGCGCGACAACGACGGCCAGGTGTCGTTCGCGGTCGACCCGATCGTCTATCCGCGACTGCCGCAGGAAAAGCACCGGCCGGGGATCTCGTTCTACGCCGACGACCTGGGCGGCACGCCGGGCCACAGCGTCATCTGCATCACCTGCACGTTCCGGCCGTGGGCGACGACCGGCTCGGTGGCATCAGCCGTCGTCACGGTGATCCCCTCGCATGGCAAGGCCAAGACGGTCACGGCGTCATACAACGCTGCATCCGGTCGCTGGGTCGCCAACGTTCCGCAGCGAGATGGGCAGACGGTGACGGTGGCACCAAAGGACGTGCAGGACACCTACGGCGAGACCAACGGCACGAGCTCCAACACCATCAACTGAGAGTTGAGTGCGACGAAACGCGCCGTTAGTGGGCCAATAACGACGATGTTCGTCACACTCAACCCGAGGTTTGAGGAGGCGGGATGACACGGGGGTTGGCCGCGGCGGCTGCGGGTCTTGCGGTGTGTGCCGGGTTGGCGCTGGCACCGGCTAGCGCGGGACCGGCGGCGACGGGCGGGCCGGCGGTGCTGCGCGATATCCGCGCGAGTCACGCCGACATCCCGCTGGGCAAGGTCAAGCTGCCGATCGACGCCGGCCACGCGCAGCCCGACACCGAGACTGAACCGTCGATCGCCGTCAACCCGGGCAACCCGCACAACGCCGTTGCGGTGTTCCAGGAGGACCGTGTCGACGCCGGCGGCGATGCGGGTAACGGGTTCGCGACGACGTTCGACAACGGCAAGACGTGGGTGCACGGCTACCTGCCCGGGCTCACGACCGTCACGGGTGGCGCCTTCGACCGTGCCTCCGACGCAGTGGTGACGTTCGGCGCCGACCCGGCGCAGCGCGGTCACTACCTCGTCTATGCCAACAGCCTGGTGTTCAACGACGGGAGCGGGCCGTCCGGCGACACGAGCAAGAGCGGTATGGCGATCAACATCTCGAAGGACGGCGGTCGCACCTGGTCGAAGGCCGTGGTCCTCGAGCAGGACGGACTCGAGGGGCTCAACGACAAGAACTGGATCGTCGCGGACAACGGTCGCGGCCCGGGCCACTCGACCGGCCGCGTCTATGTCGTCTGGGACCGCATCTCGCCGATGGTCTACACCTACTGCGACGCCGACTGCGGCAAGCTGTCCAGCTGGGCCAACTCGGCGGAAAACAACGGCGCGTTCTATGTCTATGACGCCGAGCCCGGCATCGGCTCGATCCCGCTGGTGCTGCCCAACGGTGATCTCGGCGTCGTGTTCCAGGGCGACTTCGGCGGGACACCGTCTCTCCCGTCGCAACCGACCGACCAGCCCGAATTCAACACGGGCGCCTCGCAGCTGCAATACGCGGTCGCGCATGGTGCCGGTTCGACGCCGTTCCCGCTGCCGCTGGCTTTCAGCCCGGTGCCCTTCGGTATCGCGGCCAACCGCGGCTCCGTCATCCATGAGCAGCGGGCGGGGACGTTGCCGGCCGCCGCGGTTGACCCGAAGACCGGCCGCATCTATGTCGCGTGGGAGGACGGGCGGTTCCGTCTCGACGGGCTCAACGACATCGTCTTCACGTCATCCTCCGACGGCACGACGTGGACGAAGGTCAAGCGGGTGAACGGTGGGCCCGAGGGCAACCACGTCGACCACTGGAACGCGATGATCGACATCGGCCGCGACGGCGTCGTACACGTCGGCTGGCGGCAGCGGGTCGAGCGGCCCGGTCAGGCAACCGCGCGGTCACTGACGGGCTTGTCGAAGTGGATCGACACGTATTACGCGGAGTCGTCGAACCAGGGGAAGACGTGGTCGGCGGCGTTGCGTGTCAACAAGGTGCGGTCGGACGTGGGCTATGCCGCGTTCTCCCGTGGTGGGGCGTTCCTCGGCGACTACAACCAGCTCGCCGTGGCGAGCAACGGCCTGGTCTACCTGGTGCACAACGAGGCAGTTCCGTCATACAAGGGCGAGCCTTGCAACTGCAGCTTCACCCACGGCAACGGCCACCAACACCAATACACCTACGTCGCCGTCATCAGCTAGCCCAGCGACCTGTCAGCGGCTGCCGCTGCCATGGCGACGGTAGCCGCTGACAACTCATGGGTAGCCTGCCCCAAGTGAAGGTCTGGCCAGGCGCTCCTTACCCATTGGGCGCCACGTATGACGGAAGCGGCACGAATTTCGCGATCTTTAGTGAGGTCGCAGAGCGTGTCGACCTGTGCCTGTTCGACGACAAGGGCAAAGAGACCCGGCTGCGGCTGCCGGAACGCGACGCATTCGTCTGGCACGGCTATCTGCCCAACATCGTCCCTGGACAGCGCTACGGCTTCCGCGTCCACGGCCCACGGGACCTGGCGCGAGGCTTGCGCTGCAACCCGAAGAAGCTGCTGCTCGACCCCTACGCCAAGGCGATCGACGGCGACATCGACTGGGACGAGTCGCTGTTCGGCTACAAGTTCGACAACCCGGCCGCGCGCAACGACAAGGACAGCGGCCGTCACATGGTCAAGTCGGTGGTCATCTCACCGTTCTTCGACTGGCAGAACGATCGCCCGCCGCGGACGCCATACAACGAAACGGTCGTCTACGAGGCGCACGTCAAGGGCCTGACCATCCGGCATCCGCAGGTGCCGAAGGAAATGCGCGGGACGTACGCCGGTCTGGGCCACCCGACGATGATCGAGCACTTCAAGCGGCTGGGCGTCACGGCAGTCGAGCTGATGCCCGTGCACCACTTCATCCAGGACCACTACCTGCAGGAGAGGGGGCTGCGCAACTACTGGGGCTACAACACGATCGGGTTCTTCGCACCGCATCACGAGTACTCGTCGTCAGGCAGCCGCGGCCAGCAGGTGCAAGAGTTCAAGGGGATGGTCAAGAGCCTGCACGAGGCAGGCATCGAAGTAATCCTCGACGTGGTCTACAACCACACCGCCGAGGGCAACCACATGGGCCCGACGTTGTCGTTCCGCGGGATCGACAACCAGGCCTACTACCGCCTCGTCGCCGAAGACCCGTCGTACTACATGGACTACACCGGCACCGGCAACAGCCTCAACGTGCGGCATCCGCACACGCTGCAGCTCATCATGGACTCGCTGCGCTACTGGGTCCTCGAGATGCACGTCGACGGATTCCGGTTCGACCTTGCCGCGACGCTGGCGCGTGAGTTCCACGATGTCGACCGCCTCTCGGCGTTCTTCGACCTCGTCCAGCAGGACCCGGTCGTCTCGCAGGTCAAGTTGATCGCCGAGCCATGGGACGTCGGCGAAGGCGGCTACCAGGTCGGCAACTTCCCGCCCCTTTGGACCGAGTGGAACGGGAAGTTCCGCGACACCACTCGCGACTTCTGGCGCGGTGAGCCGGCGACGCTCGCAGAGTTCGGTTCGCGCCTCACGGGGTCAAGCGACCTCTACGAGTCGGACGGCCGCAAGCCGTACGCCAGCATCAACTTCGTCACCGCGCACGACGGCTTCACACTGCATGACCTGGTCAGCTACAACGAGAAGCACAACGAAGCCAACGGCGAGAACAACAACGACGGCGAGAGCCACAACCGGTCGTGGAACTGCGGGGCTGAAGGCGACACAGATAATTCAGAAATAGTCGCGCTGCGCGAGCAGCAGAAGCGCAACTTCATCGCCACCCTGTTCCTTTCACAGGGTGTGCCGATGCTGCTGAACGGCGACGAGCTCGGCCGCACCCAGCGGGGCAACAACAACGCCTACTGCCAGGACAACGAGCTGTCCTGGGTCGACTGGGAACGCGCGCGCGACTTCGAGCACCTCACCGACTTCGTTGCGCGCGTGTCGGCGTTGCGGCAGGAGCACCCCGTGTTCCAGCGCCGCCGGTTCTTCCACGGCCGGCCGCTACGTGGCTCGGACGTCGAGGACATTGCCTGGTTGCAGCCGTCCGGCGAGTCCATGACCGACGAAGACTGGGAAAACGGCTACGCCAAGTCGCTCGCGATCTTCCTCAACGGCAACGGCATCCCCGAGCTCGACCGCCGGGGCGAGCGCATTCGCGATGACTCGTTCCTGATGCTGTTCAACGGACACCACGAGCCGTTGGGGTTCACCGTGCCGGACGCAAGTTATGGCGAGGCCTGGACGGTTGTCCTCGACACCGCCGCTCCCCTTCTCGACGAGGCGGCTGATGAGCCGCGTACCGCCAAGGCGGGTGGCACCGTCGAGGCCGAAGCCCGCTCGGTAATGGTTCTCATCCGAACGCTGTGAATACCCCACGAGATCGCTCGCTCCGCTCACGATCCCGCGGGGGGCCCCAAACCAACCCCTCACACCACCCCACCGCTACCTACCGGCTCCAGCTGCGACGGGAGTTCGGCTTCGCCGACGCGGCCGCGATCGTGCCCTACCTCGCCCGCCTCGGCGTCTCGCACGTCTATTGCTCGCCGATCCTGCAAGCCGTGCCGGGATCGGCGCATGGGTATGACGTCCTCGACCACAACAAGTTGTCCGACGACCTCGGCGGTGACGCCGGCTGGCAGCAGCTCGTCGCCGCGTGTCGCGAGCACGGACTCGGCATCGTCGTCGACATCGTCCCGAACCACATGACGAGGCCCGATCCCGCCGTCATCAACGGCCACTGGTTCGACATCGACTGGGACGAGAGCAAGCGCACCGGATCGCTGGTTTACCGGCGCTTCTTCGACGTCTCGTCACTGATTGGCGTGCGGGTCGAAGAACCTGACGTGTTCGACGCGACCCACTGGCGCATCCTCGATGCCGTCCGCGCAGGCGAGATCCAGGGGCTGCGCATCGACCATCCCGACGGACTCGCCGATCCGCGCGGCTACCTCGATCGGCTCGCCGACGCCAGCGGCGGCATCTGGACCGTCGCCGAGAAGATCCTCGAGCACGGCGAGAGGCCGCCACGCAGCTGGAAGTGCGCGGGAACCACCGGCTATGACGCCATCGTCGCGATCTCGCATGTCCTGGTCGACCGGTCTGGCGGACGAGCGCTCGCGGACGTCTACGCCGACATCACCGGAGAACGTGCCGACTACGTCTCGGTCGTCGAAGAGTCGAAGCGACACGTGGTCGACCACGTATTGCAGCCGGAAGTCGACCGACTGGTTCGCGAACTCACGCCGTTAGCGCCCGCCGACATCGACAGCGAGGCTGTCCGCGCGGCGATCGTCGAGATGCTCGTCGCCTTCGAGGTCTATCGCGCATACGTCGACGACCCCACCTCTGCGCGTGAGATCGACCACGCGGCCGAGCGCGCCGTGGGGCGCGCTCCGTCATACGAGTCGGCGATCGCGTGGCTGGCCGAAATCCTGCACAAGGGCCATGTGCGGTTCGAGCAGACGACCGGGCCGGTGATGGCGAAGGGTGTCGAGGACACCGCGTTCTATCGCTACTTCCGGTTGACGGCGCTCAACGAGGTCGGCGGCAACCCGGGCGAGTTCGGCATCCCCGTCGAGGCCTGGCACCAGGACTGCGCCCAACGCGCGCGTGACCGGCCGCACGCGATGACCACGCTGACCACGCACGACACCAAGCGCAGCGAGGACGTGCGTGCGCGGCTGCTCGTGCTCGCCGAGATCCCCGGCGTCTGGGCCAACGCCGTGCTGCACTGGCGCAAGATGGCCGCACAGCACCAGCCGCCGGACGCCAACACCGACTACTTGTTCTGGCAGACGCTGGTCGGCGCCTGGCCACTCACCGTCGAGCGGATGCAGGCCTATCTCGACAAGGCCACCCATGAGGCGAAGCGGCATACGAACTGGACCGAACCCAACCAGGCCTATGACGCGGCCCTGCGCCGTTACGTCGAAGCTGTGTTCGCCGACAACGACCTCATGGCGGACGTGCACGACTGGATCACTGCGCACCTCGACGGCCCCGGCCAGACCAACGTCCTCGCCCAGAAGCTGCTGCAGCTGACGATGCCGGGCGTCCCCGACGTCTACCAAGGGCAAGAGCTGCCCGAACCGTCACTCGTCGACCCCGACAACCGACGTCCGGTCGACTATGACAAGCGGCGCGCCTTGCTGGACAACCCCCAGGCCGAGCCGAAGCTGCACGTCACCACCGAGACGTTGCGGCTGCGGCGCGAGCGGCCCGCGTCGTTCGACGGCGCCTACACGCCACTGGACGTCACCGGCGCGGCCGCGGACCATGCCATCGCCTATCTGCGCGGAGACGGCGTCGTGGTCGTCGTCACTCGGCTCCCGGTCGGGTTGGCCCGTGACGGCGGCTTCGGTGACACCGCCCTCACCCTGCCCCCAGGCAGCTGGCGGGACGTCTTCACGTCGTCTCGGTACGACGGGACGACCCCGCTCGCCGAGCTGACGGCCACGCTGCCGGTCGCGTTGCTCACGCGCGAAGACGGGTAGAAGCCGCGCATGACGAGCGCCCGACCCGCCTCCTGGGGCAATCTGCGCGTTTGGGCGCCCTTCGCCTCGCAGGTCACGGTGGTCGCGAAGCACAGCGAGCACGACATGTATCGCTCGACCTCCGCCGACGGATGGTGGGAGGGCTACGTCTCCAGCGTCCTGCACGGCGATGACTACGCGTTCCGCGTCGACGACGGCGAGCCACGGCCGGACCCGCGCAGCCTGTGGCAGCCGCACGGCGTGCACGGGCCGTCCCGCGTCTACGAGCACGGCCGGTTCGCGTGGAGCGACAAGGACTGGCGCGGACTGCCCCTGCCCGGCGCGGTGCTCTACGAGCTGCACGTCGACACCTTCACCCCCGAGGGCACCTTCGACGCGGCGACCGAGAAGCTCGACCACCTCGTCGACCTCGGTGTCGACGCGGTCGAGCTCATGCCGGTCGCAGCGTTCGACGGGCGCCAAGGCTGGGGATACGACGGCGTCGCGCTCTACGCCGTCCATGAGCCGTATGGCGGCCCTGACGGGCTCAAGCGTTTCGTGAACGCATGTCACGTGCGCGGTCTCGGCGTCGTGCTCGACGTCGTCTACAACCACCTCGGTCCAAGCGGCAACTACCTCGCCGAGTTCGGCCCGTATTTCACCGAGACGCACTCGACGCCGTGGGGTCAGGCGATCAACCTCGACGCGCCCTACTCCGACGAGGTGCGCGCGTGGATCCTCGACAACGCGACCTCCTGGCTGCGGGACTTTCACATCGACGGGCTGCGGCTCGACGCCGTACATGCGCTTGTCGACACACGCGCGGTGCACATCCTCGAAGAGCTTGCCGTCGAGGTCGAGGTGACGGCGACCCATGTACGACGGCCGGTGTTCCTCATCGCCGAGTCGGACCTGAACGATCCGCGGCTCGTGCGCGGCCGCGAGGCAGGTGGCTATGGGCTCGACGCGCAGTGGGCCGACGACGTCCACCACGCGCTGCATGCAGCGCTGACCGGTGAACGGCACGGCTATTACGTCGACTTCGGCTCACTCGACGCGTTGTGCATGGCGATGAGTCACGCGTTCGTGCATGCCGGCACGGTGTCGACGTTCCGCGGGCGCCATCACGGGCGGCCGTTCGAACCGTCTGTGACAGCCGGCTGGCGCTTCGTCACTTACCTGCAGAACCACGACCAGGTCGGCAACCGGGCGATCGGTGACCGGCCGACCGAGTCGATCTCCCCCGGGTTGGCCAAGGTCGGTGCCGCGCTGTTGCTGTGCTCGGCATACACGCCGATGTTGTTCATGGGCGAGGAGTGGGGCGCGGCGACGCCGTGGATGTATTTCACGTCGTTCCCCGACGCCGAGCTGGCCGAGGCGGTCCGGGTAGGCCGGCAGTCGGAGTTCGCAGCCCATGGCTGGGACGCGAGCGACGTGCCGGATCCGCAAAGCCCGTCGACGTTCGAGCGGTCACGACTCGACTGGGCCGAGCTCGACAAGGAGCCGCACCGCGAGCTGCTCGACTGGTATCGCCAGCTCCTGGCCCTGCGCCGGGCCAACTGGGAGCTCTCCGATGCCCGGCTCGACCGGGTCCGCTGCGAGTACGACGAGGACGCCCGCTGGTTCGTCCTCTACCGGCAAGGGGTCGCCGTCGCCTGCAACCTCGGCGCCGAGCGCCAGGCCGTGCGGCTCGACGCCGCGCCGAGCGGCGTACTCCTGTCCTCCGCCGGCGGGTTCGTCTTCCGACCCGGCGAAATCGAGCTCGAACCCGAGTCTTGTGCGGTTGTGACACTAGGCGGCTGACCACGGGAAGGGCTGATCCGGGACTAACCCGGGCTAACTCGAATGACGTAGACCCCGCTTCCCTGTGCGTAACCGGTTCGTTATCCTTTGTTAGTCCGGCGTCCAGCCCGGACGATGCGGCGGAGCGCCGAGGCCTGCCACCGCCCGCATCACACGAACCATTCGGCAGGCGCGGGGGACCCAATCTCCTGGGGTGAAGCCAGCTCAGGCTGGCCGGGCCAACTCCCTTCGGCCCGAACCCGTCAGCTCACCTCGCAGGCGCGTACGAAGGGGAAAGATCACCCATGCGCGAGGAGCGCTATCGGGGTCGCCATCGTGCGCCCAGTCAGACCGCCAAGTACGTCGCCCGATCCACCGCCGCAGGCACCGCGCTCGCCATGCCGATCGTGGGCTTCACCGGCACCGCACACGCAGCAACCGACGAGCAGTGGGACAACGTGGCCCGTTGCGAGTCCGGCGGCAACTGGCACATCAACACCGGAAACGGCTACTACGGCGGCCTGCAGTTCACGCAGGGCACCTGGATGAACTACGGCGGCGGCTCCTACGCGTCGCGCGCCGACCTCGCCTCGCGCGAGGCGCAGATCACGATCGCCAACAAGGTCCTGGGCTCCCAGGGTTGGGGTGCTTGGCCGGTCTGCTCCCGCTATGCCGGCCCGGCCGAGGCCGACTCCTGGGCAGCCCGCCCGGTGTCGACGCCGCAGCCGCAGCAGAGCACGGCCGCACAGCCCCAGACGAGCCGGCAGCAGACGGTCCAGGCCGAGGTCGTGCCTGCTGGCCTGATGCGTGGCACCGAGCGGTTCACCGCCATTCGCACGCAGCGCGGGATGCACGCGGTCTACACCGTGAAGGCCGGCGACTCGCTGTTCTCCATCGCGGACAAGCACAAGGTCAGCTGGCGCAAGCTCTACCGCGCCAACAAGACGCTGATCGGCAGCAACCCGAGCCTCATCCGCCCGGGCATGCACCTGCACGTCCCGTCGTCCTGATTGACTGCCGTCTATGCGGCGGCTGATTCCGGCGAGTGACGGCGACGTCGACCTTCAGTCGGCGTACGCCGTCACCGCCGAACGACACGTTCGCGTCAACTTTGCGTCTTCTGCGGACGGCGCCGCCACGGTCGACGGCAAGTCGCGCGGCTTGTCGAGTGACGCCGACCGCGAGCTTTTCCACTTGCTACGTGCAATGTCGGACGTCGTACTCGTCGGCGCCGGCACCGTTCGCGACGAGAACTACGGCGGTGCACAAATTTCCACGAGAATGGCCGCTGGTGATCACATCCCACCGATTGCGGTTGTCAGCAGGTCCCTCGACTTCGACCCGCAAGCGCGACTGTTCACGGACACGCGCGTGCCTCCCATCGTCATCACTTGTGGCATCGCGAAAGAGGAGCGCATCCGCGCGCTCGACGGCCTTGCCGATGTCGTCATTGCGGGCGACGACGTCGTCGACATCCAGCTCGCGCTCGACGAGCTCGCCGAACGCGGCTTGAAGCACGTGATCTGCGAAGGCGGGCCACATCTGTTCGGCTGGCTTGCAGCGGCACGCGCGTTTGACGAGTTGTGCCTGTCGCTTGCGCCGATCGTCGCGGGTGGCCGCGCGGGGCGGATCATCGCCGGCGTCGAGTCGCAGCTTGCCGATCCGATGCGGCTGCTGCACGTGCTCGAAGACGACGGGCACCTGTTCCTGCGCTATTCCACCGGCTGATCCTCCGCGCACTTCATCCACAGCGGCGGCATTCGCGGGCCTCCCGGGCGTCTGCTGAAGCGACGCTGGCTCCTCCCCCGCCAACTTTGGAGGTATGCCGTGCGTCGCGCTCTTCTTGTCCTGTTCACCGCGATCGGGTTGGCGACGCAAACAGTCGCCGCCGAGGCCACCACGACAACCGCGGAAGTCCCGGTCTGCAAGCAGGCACCGCACGGCCGCGCCGTCTGCTTTGCCGTCCGGCTGGATCACTACAGCTCCGGACGCGTCCGCCACGCGACCTCGCCGGTCGGGCTGACGCCGGCCGACTTGCAGGCGGCCTACCAGCTGCCCGGCGCAAGCGCCGGTGCCGGGATGACCGTCGCGATCGTCGATGCGTATGACGACCCCGCGGCCGAGGCCGATCTCGCGACGTATCGCGCACAGTTCGGCTTGCCGGCATGTACGACGTCAACGGGCTGCTTCCGCAAGGTCGACCAAGACGGCGGCACCAGCTATCCAGTGGTTGACGAGGGCTGGGCGCAGGAGATCTCGCTCGACCTCGACATGGTGTCGGCAGTCTGCCCGCGGTGCCACATCCTGCTGGTCGAGGCGACGTCGAGCGCGCAGTCGAACCTCGGTCGCGCCGTCAACACGGCTGTGCGACTCGGCGCCGATGCGGTGAGCAACAGTTATGGCGGCCCGGACGCGAGCGACTCGTCATACGGGCGCTACTACCACCACCCCGGCGTCGCGATCACCGCGTCGGCCGGCGACAGCGGCTACGGGGTGTCCTATCCGGCGTCGTCGAAGTGGGTGACGGCCGTCGGCGGCACCTCGCTGCGTCGCTCGTCGCGGGCGCGGCGCGGCTGGACCGAAAGCGCGTGGGACAGCAGCGGAAGCGGCTGCTCGGACCGCAACACCACGACCTGGCAGGACACGTCGTTGACCGGATGCGACGGGCGCGCGGTCGCCGACATCGCGGCCGTGGCGGATCCCGCAACCGGCGTGGCGGTCTATGACAGCGTCACGTTCGAGGAGACGTCGGGCTGGCTGACCTTCGGCGGGACAAGCGCCGGCGCGCCGATGATCGCCGCCGCGTTCGCGCTGGCCGGCAACACGGCCGACGTCGCGGACGGCTCCTACGTGTGGACGCATCACCGCAGCGGCGTCAACGACGTCACGAGCGGCAGCAACGGCGACTGCCCAACCGATCGCTGGTGCAACGCGCATTACGGCTGGGACGGCCCGACAGGCTGGGGCACCCCGTCAGGGGTCACAGCCCTCTAACCCCTCGTTGAGTGCGACGAACATCGCCGTTAGGGGGCCACTAACGGCGCGGTTCGTCGCACTCAACATAAGAATGGGGGTGTGAAGCTGCCTGTGATGCCGCCGGTCAAGCCGATGCTCGCCAAGTCGGTGAAGGGGATGCCGCAGCCGGACGACATCCCGGGCGGCGTGCTCTACGAGCCGAAATGGGACGGCTTTCGCTGCATCGTCTTTCGTGACGGCGAGGGCGTGGAGCTCGGCTCGCGCAACGAGCGGCCGCTGACCCGCTACTTCCCCGACGTCGTCGAAGCGGTCAAGCAGGCACTGCCCGAGCGTTGCGTCGTCGACGGCGAGATCGTCATCGAGCAGAACGGCCGGCTCGACTTCGAGTCGCTACAGCTGCGGTTACATCCCGCCGACTCACGCGTGCGCAAGCTCGCTGCCGAGATCCCGGCCGAGTTCGTCGCGTTCGACCTGCTCGCACTCGGCAACGACTCACTCGTCGCGCAACCGTTCAGTGAACGTCGCGCGATGCTCGAGAAGAACCTCACACCGACCGGCAACGTGCACGTCACGCCCGCGACAACCGACCCGGAGCTCGCCGCGCGCTGGTTCGTCGACTTCGAAGGCGCCGGTCTCGACGGGCTGATCGCCAAGCCGCAGACGATCACCTATCGCCCGGACGAACGCGTCATGTTCAAGATCAAGCACGAGCGCACCGCCGACTGCGTCGTCGCCGGCTTCCGCTATCACAAGAGCGGTCCCGTCGTCGGTTCGCTGCTGCTCGGCTTGTATGACGGCGACGACCTCCGACACGTCGGGGTCGCCGCATCCTTCACGATGGCGCGACGCAAGGAGCTGTTGGAGGAGTTGGCGCCGTACCGCAAGGACGCCGAGTTGGACCACCCCTGGTTCAGCTCCGAATGGGGCCCGGGCGGTTCGGCAAGTCGATGGAATGCGGGCAAGGACCTGTCGTTCGAGCCGCTGCGACCGGAGCTGGTCGTCGAGGTGGCCTACGACTACATGGAAGGCGCGCGGTTCCGTCATACCGCGCAGTTCCGCCGGTGGCGGCAGGACCGGGAGCCGCGCAGCTGCACCTACGACCAGCTCGAGCGGCCGCTGACCTACGCCGTACGTGACGTCCTATCCGGGACCTAGACCTCACACCAGACGCACTTGCCGCCGGCGATCTCGTGCCAGCCCCAGGCGCGGCAGACTGCTTCGACCAGGCGCAGCCCACGCTGACCGATGGCCATGTCGTCTCGCGGCGGCGGGTCCAGAAGCACGGGGTTGGGGTCGGTGACCTCCACCCGGCAGACGCCGTCTTTGGGCAGCACCGTCAGCGTCACCGGGTCGCCGCCATACCGGATCGCATTGGTCACCAGCTCGCTGACCGCGAGGGCAAGGTCCTCTTGCCGCTTCTCGTCGAGGAGATCGCGACACACATCGACGGCGTGTCGTCGCGCTTTCGCGACGATGTGCGGATCGGCAGGTATCCGCACCCCTAACCGCCCCTTCTGAACCGCCGGCTGCTTCGGCATCTCGTGGACCGTCCTGCCCAACAGGGCAAAGGTGACGCCTTACGAGACCGGCAGGGTTGTGGACCCAGAAGTAAGCCCGCAACTCGGGACGAAGCGGATTAGCCCTTCTTGGCGCGGCTCGGCTGGACGCGCATCGGCTCGCCGTCCATCTTCGGGTAGTTGGGCGGGTATGGCGCCTCGCCCAGGCCGTGGTCACGCTCGTCCCGCTCCGACCACTCCAGCAGCGGCCCGATGTCGTAGTGCACGTCGTCGATCGCCGCGTGCACGTCACCGAGCTTCGCGAACCGCGCCGGCATCGTCGCGATCGTGAAGTCCTCGGTCTCGACGTCGGGCAGCTCGGCCCAGGTCAGCGGGGCCGAGACCGGCCCGTGCGGGAAGCCGCGCAGCGAATACGCCGCCGCGATCGTCCGGTCCTTGGCGTTCTGGTTGAAATCGACGAATACCTTCTCCCCACGCTCTTCCTTCCACCACGCGGTCGTCACCTTGTCCGGCATCCGCCGCTCGACCTCGCGGGCGAACGCGAGCGCCGCGCGTCGTACCTCCTTGAAGCCGAAGTCCGGCTTGATCCGCACATAGATGTGCACTCCACGGTTTCCCGATGTCTTCGGCCAGCCGGTCCAGCCCAGGTCGTCGAGGACCTCGTGGACGACGACCGCCACCCGCTTGGCGTCCTGGAAGTCGGTGCCCGGTTGCGGGTCGAGGTCGATCCGGAGCTCGTCCGGTTGCTCGACCGCGAACTTGCGGGTGTGCCACGGATGGAACTCGACCGTCGACATCTGCACGGCCCACACGACGCTGCCGATCTCGGACACACAGAGCTCGTCGGCAGTGCGACCGGAGGGGAACGACACCTCGACCGTGTGCACCCAGTCGGGCGCACCCTTCGGCAGCCGCTTCTGGTAGATCTTCTCGCCGCCGACTCCTTCGGGGTAGCGGTGCAACATGCACGGCCGGTCGCGCAGCGCGCGGACGATGCCGTCGGCGACCGAGATGTAGTAGTTCGCGACGTCAAGCTTGGTTTCACCGCGCGCGGGGAAGTAGACGCGGTCCGGATTGGTTATCCGAACGGAGCGCCCGGCGACGTCGAGCTCCAGAAACGGCGAAGCCATGCGGGCACCGTACGCCTGCGCATGGCCTCGTCGTGCTTCATGGCTTACACCCGCGCGGCAAGTCCGCGCATGACACGATCGGACTAGGCCTTGTATCAAGTCCGGTCGCGAGCGGAGAGTGGAACTGTGCAGAAGGTCGAGAAGACCAAGGAACAGTGGCGCGAAGAGCTGTCCCCGGAGGAGTTCGCGATCCTTCGCGAGGCGGCGACGGAACGGCCGTGGACCGGCAAGCTGCTCGATGAGCAACGCGTCGGCGTCTATCGCTGTCGCGCATGCGGCAACGAGCTGTTCCGGTCGGACACGAAGTTCGAGTCGCACTGCGGGTGGCCGTCGTTCTTCCAGGCGAAGGACGGGTCGGTCCGCTACATCGATGACCAGTCGCACGGGATGATCCGCACCGAGGTCCGATGCGCGGCATGTGACTCGCACCTGGGGCATTTGTTCGACGATGCGCCGCAGACCCCGACAGGCGACCGGTTCTGCATGAACTCGATTGCCCTGACCTTTGAGTCGACGGACGACGCTTCCAGCTAGCCGGTCCGTCAGTGAGCGCGGCCGGTCGACCCTCCGCGGCTGTCCCAGGACTTCCGGGCGTTCTGGACAGCCTCGTTAACCTTCGCCCGGTTTTCCGGGGTGTCGTACTTACGCCGGGCATCGGCGATGAGTCGTTGTCCGCGCTCACTTCGGGCGAAAGAGATCGCCGCACCGATCAACGCGATTTTCCGCATGCCCATAGCGGCATCTTAGTAGTCGCTGATCGTCTTCAGCGGAAACTGGTAGTGGTAGGTCTTCGCCTTGGTGGCGAGGTCGATGCGCGTGAACAGCGCGCCGTACTTTGCTGAGTTGCGCACGCGATAGAGGTGGAACATCGCGGTTGCGTGGTGAATCGTTCCCCCGGCGCACGACGGCCTGCAGTCGTTCCAGTAGTAGGTGCCGTGGCCGTGCGCGTCGGTCTTGGTCCAGTCCGTGTATGCCGCGTTCCTCACACCGGCACCACCGTCCGCGCAGAAGAAGACGTAGTGCGTCGGCGCGTAGACCGCTTTGGTGCAGTAGGCGATCACCCGCGTATGCGTCGCCCGCGCCGGCGCAGCGCTCGCCGTCGTCGCCGAGACAACACCGGCAGTCAACGCAGCAAGGACGAGTACGACGGGCAGGCGCCTCACGTCATCCTCCTAAGGGAGCGTCGCGACCAGGTCGGCGACGGACTTGCGAGCGCCCGTGTAGAACGGGATCTCCTCGCGAGTATGCAGTCGCGCCTTGGCCCCGCGCAGGTGTCTCATCAGGTCGACAATGCGGTGCAGCTCGTCGGCCTCGAACGCCAACATCCACTCGTAGTCACCGAGCGCGAACGCCGCGACCGTGTTCGCCCGAACGTCCGGGAAGTCGCGCGCCATCTTGCCGTGCTCGGCGAGCATCTCCCGACGCTCCGCATCCGGCAGCAGGTACCACTCGTAGGACCGCACGAATGGATAGACGCACACGAACCGCTGCGGTTCCTCGTCGGCAAGAAATGCCGGGATGTGCGACTTGTTGAACTCGGCCGGCCGGTGCAGGGCCATGTTCGACCAGACCGGCTCGCAGCGTCGGCCGAGGGCGGTGTGGCGGAATCGTTGATAGGCCTCTTGAAGATCGTCGCTGGTCGGCGCGACCCACCAGAACATGAAGTCCGCGTCCGCACGGAACCCGGCGACGTCATACAGACCGCGAGTGACGATCCCCTTCTCCTCCAGCTGATCGAGCAGCGTCTGCACCTCCGCCGCAACCGCCTCGCGGTCGTCACCCAGCGGTGTGCGCAAGCGGAAGACGGAATACATCACGTACCGGATCAGCTCGTTGAGCTCGCGGGCCTTCTTGCCATCAGGTCGTCCTGCCATGCACTCATTGTCGCTTGCCCGGGCAGACTGCCTTCATGACGTCTCGCGTGGCTGCAGTCATCGCCGCCCTGTTAGTCGCCGCCTGCAGTTCAAGCGGCAGCGCCGCCGGGCAGCCAACGGGGACGACGACACACGATCGGCCGGACGCGAGGACCGCGCCGACCCATGCGATTGCGCCCGAGCTGGGCACCGGGCCCGGACCCGCCGCCGCTTGGCCGACGTATCACGGCAACAACCAGCGCTCCGGTGTATCCGCGGCTGCCGCGCTGAAGGCGCCGCTGCACCGAGCCTGGTCCCGCTCGCTCGATGGCGCTGTCTATGCCCAACCGATCGTCGTCGGGCAGCGACTGATCGTTGCGACCGAGAACAACACGGTCTACGCGTTACGACGCGACAACGGGCACGTGATCTGGCGCCGTCACCTGGGGACGGCCGTCCCGCAGAGCCAGCTGCCGTGCGGCAACATCGATCCGTCCGGCATCACGGGCACGCCGGCATACGACCGGCCCACCGGCACGGTCTTCGTCGTCACCGAGACCACCGGCTCCCATCACACGCTGCGTGCGCTCAACTGGAACAACGGCCACACGCGATGGACGCGCAATCTCGACGTCCTCAGCAGCCGCGACCGCCACGCCGAGCAAGAACGCGGCGCACTGCTTGTTGCCCACGGCCGGGTCTACACGGCGTTCGGCGGTCGTTACGGTGACTGCGGAAACTACGTCGGCTATGTCGTCAGCGTCCCGACAAACGGCAGCGGCTCCACGAGGCACTACGCCGTGCCTACTGCGCGCGAGGCCGGCATGTGGGCTCCGCCCGGACCGGTGCAGGACAAGACCGGAAACGACATCTACGTCGCGAGCGGCAACGGCGCCGAGGTCAATGGCAATTACGACGGCAGCGACTCCGTCATCCGGTTGAGCCTGGGCCTGAAGCGCACCGGATTGTTCGCCCCCTCGACCTGGCGGCAGGACAACGCGCAGGATCTCGACCTGGGCTCGATGTCACCGGTTGTCGATCCGGTGACCGGCAACATCGTCATCGCGGGCAAACGCGGGAACGTCTATGTGCTCAACGGCTTGAACGGCGTCGGGAAGTCGGTCGCCAAAACACTGAGCGGGTGTTCCGCATTTGGCGGCGCCGCGTTCCTGGGACAGATCGTCATCCTGCCCTGCAGTGACGGCATCCGCCGCCTCGATGTCGGCGGCAAGAACTCCCGCTGGAACTGGCAGGTCACCGGTGTCGCCGGGTCGCCGGTGATTGCGGGCAAGCGTGTCTACGCGCTCAACCAGGACAGTGGCGAGCTCAATGTGATCTCTTTCGGCAGCGGCAGCGTCGTCGGACGCATCAGCGTCGGCAGCGTCTCCCGGTTCGCCACCCCCGTGCCGGTTGGCAACAGGATCTATGTCGGCACCCTGAACGGAGTGGTCGCCATCGGCGGGTCATGACATCGTTCCCGACGTGGAGATCGAGTCACATCTCAAGGCCATCCAGGAGCACGCTGTCGCCCTAGCCGACGCAGCCGAGCGCGCCGGGCTCGATGCGCCGGTTCCGACCGCCCCGGAGTGGCAGGTCCGCGACCTGGTCGGCCACCAGGGCCAGGTGCATCGGTGGGCGGCGACGTATGTCACCACCGGACGCAATGACCCCGGCGCCGAGCTCGAGGGCATCCCGGTCGATGGGGAGCTGCTCACCTGGTTCCGCGCGGGACACGCCCGTCTCGTCGACGCGATCAGCAACGCGCCCGCCGATCTCGAGACATGGTCGTTCCTGCCCGCGCCATCGCCGTTGGCGTTCTGGGCGCGCCGCCAGGCGCATGAGACGACCATCCATCACGTCGACGCCGAAGCCGCCGCGGGGACGCTTGTCGATGTCGATCCTGCGCTCGCGGTCGACGGCATCGACGAGCTGCTGCTCGGGTTCTATGCACGCAAGCGCGGCCGCCTCATCGCCGACCCGCCGCTGACGTTAGGCATCCGCCTCACCGACGCGCAGCCCGACGACAACTGGTCGATCGTCATCGGTCCGGAAGGCCGCGAGGTCACCCGCGGCAGCGCGGACGGCAACTGCGTCGTGACCGGTGCGGCAAGTGACGTCTACCAGTTTCTCTGGAACCGGCGCGGTCGCGACGTCATACAGATCGATGGCGAGCCGGCCGTGCTCGATCTCTGGCAGGAGAAGGCCCGCATCACCTGGAGCTAGGGCCGGGCGAGGAAGGTGCCGATCAGGCCGGCCGCGTGCTGACCGGTGCGGATGCAGGCGGGGATGCCCACGCCTTCGTATGCCGCCCCGCACACCGCCAGCCCCGGCACGGTTCCGACCGCCGTGCGGATGCGACGGATGCGGTCGAGATGGCCAACTGCATATTGCGGCAGCCCACCGCCCCATCGCGACACCCTGCTGGCAACGGGATCGCCGGTGACGACGCCCGTGACGCGCAGTTCGGCGACGGCAGCGGCGACGAGCTCAGCGTCATCGCGCTGTAGGTCCGACGCATCGCCATACCGGCCGAACGAGCAGCGCACGATCGTCAGCTCGCCGTTGTCGAGGTGCGCCCACTTGGCCGACGCGATCGTCACGCCCTTGACCGGGCGTCCGGCCGAGGGCGGGACGAGATACCCACTGCCGGGCGGCGGCTGCAGGTCGCCGCGGCGGAACGCCAGCGTGACGAGCACGACGCTCGCCATCTCGATCGTCGCCAGCTCACCCGCGGCTGCCGGCGCGACGTCGGCGAGCAGCCGCGCCGCCGCCGGTGGCGGCACCGCCACGATCACGGCATCGGCGGACACCTCCCGCTCGGCGTTCGTTGCGCCGTGTACCAAGCGAAAACCCGAGCCGCTGCGGGAAATCGCGCGCACCGTCACGCCCGTGCAGATCTGCGCGCCGCTCGCCTGCGCGGTTGCCGCAGCCAGCCGGCCGAGGCCACCGCGCACGGTCGCGAACACCGGGCCCGACGTGGCGCCGTCGCCGGGCATGGCTCGGCGTGCGGCGCGGATCAGCGATCCGTCATGGGCGGCAAGCTGCGGCATCGTGGCGCGCATGGACAGGTGCTCGGCCCGCCCCGCGTAAACGCCGCCGAGCAACGTTTCCACCAGCCGGTCCACGACCGCGCGGCCGAGCCGTCGCCCGACCGCGGTAGCGACCGACACGTCGTCGTCGGGCGACCGATCCGGTAGCACGAGATCCATGGCGGCACGCGCGATCTCGGCCGGCGACAGCACACCGTGCAACGACGCGAGAGAGGACGGCACGCCGAGCACCGTCCGCGCGGGGATGGGATGCAACGCACCACGCGCCCAGAGCGACGCTGTTGTCGCGCCAGGGTTGGCGAGCTCACTGTCGAGCCCGACCGCGTGTGCAAGCTCGAGTCCCTCGGGCACGCGCGCGAGAAACGACTCGGCGCCTTCGTCGACGGCAACACCGGCGATCTCGGAGGTCCGCAGCTTGCCGCCGACGTGATCAGTCGCTTCGACGATCGTGACGTCGTGTCCGTGCAACGCATGCGCGGCGGCGAGTCCGGCGATCCCTCCCCCGATGACGACGACGTGCATCAGCGCGCGGCCACCAGCTGAGCGAGTGCACCGATGACGTCGGGATCGACTCCCATGGTTGCGGTCCGCGCGAATGGCAAGCCGAGCTGGCGTGCCAGCGCGGTGGCTTCGATGTCGAGGTCATAACCGACCTCGAGATGGTCGGCCACGAAGCCGCACGGGCAGACAACTAGTCCTGCCGCTGCCGCGGCCGCACGGTCTCGGATGATGTCGAGCACGTCCGGTCCGAGCCATGGCTCGGGTGTCCGGCCGGCGGACTGCCAACCGATCGACCAGGTGGCCAAACCTGCTTGTGCTGCAACGGTTTCTGCAGTCTCGGCGAGCTGTTGCGGATACGGGTCGCCGGTGTCGAGGATGCGCTGCGGCAACGAGTGAGCGGTGAAGACGACCTCACTGCCGGCGGGCACATGCGCAAGTGCCGCGCGCACCGCATCCGCCAAGAAGGTGATGTATGCCGGCAGCACGTGCCAGGACTCGATGACCTCGATATCGACGTCGAGTTCGGCAGCAGCCTTCGTCGCAAGTTCGGCGTAGGCACCGATCGACATACGCGAATAGTGCGGCGCGAGTACGACGCCGACGATCCGCGTCGCTCCTTCGTTGACGAGTGCACGCACACCCTCGGCGATGCTCGGCGTCGAGTGCCGCGTCCCGATCGCGACGACGTAGTCGCCCGGACTGATGCCATCGAGCGCCCTCGCAAGCATGTCGCGTTGCCGCTCGGTGATCTCGCGTAACGGGAAGCTGCCGCCACTCGCGCCGGATGGCGCGTTGGCCAGCAGTGCGTCATACCTGCGCGTCAGATCGGCGAGCTGCTCCGGTGTCGGCGGGCGACCGCGACGGATGTCGGTGTAGTAGGCCTCGATGTCGTCGCGGTCGCGCGGTGTGCCGTAGGCCATGACGAGCACACCGGTCGTCATACGGCGGTCTCGGTGTGCACCAGGTCGACGACGCGAGCGAGGACGTCGGGATCGGTGTCGGGCAGCACACCGTGACCGAGGTTGAAGACGTGGCCATGCGCAGCTCGACCGCGGCGGATCACCTCACGCGCGCGGTCGGCGACTGTTTCCCACGGCGCGAAGACAACCGCGGGATCGAGGTTGCCCTGCAACGCAGTTCCCGCGGGCACGCGTCGAGCGGCCTCGTCGAGCGGAACACGCCAGTCGACGCCGACGACATCTGCGCCCGCGGCGGCAAGGTGGCCGAGCAGCTCACCCGTGCCGACGCCGAAGTGAATGCGCGGAACGGAGGCAACCGCGCGCACACCGTCCAGCACGGTGCGGCTGTGCGGCAGCACGTACCGCTCATAGTCGGCGACTGACAGCGTGCCGGCCCACGAGTCGAACAGCTGGATCGCGTCGACGCCCGCATCGATCTGCACGCGCAGAAACGTGAGCGCGATCTGCGCGAGCCGATCGGCGAGGGCGTGCCAGGTCGCCTCGTCGCCATACATGAGCGCTTTGGTGCGCGCATGGTCGCGGCTCGGGCCGCCCTCGACGAGGTATGACGCCAACGTGAACGGGGCCCCAGCGAATCCGATGAGCGGCGTGGCACCAAGCTCACCGACGAGCCCGCGCACCGCGGCCGCAACGGGCTCCACGTCAGCCGGTTCGAGGCTCGGCAACGCCGCCACGTCGGCTGCGCTGCGCACCGGCTGGGCGATGACCGGGCCGATGCCGGGCTTGATGTCGAGGTCGACGCCGGCTGCCTTCAGGGGCAGAACGATGTCACTGAACAGGATCGCGGCGTCGACGCCGTAGCGGCGTACCGGCTGCACCGTGATCTCGGCGACCAGATCGGGGCGCAGGCAGGACTCCAGCATCGCGGTGCTGCCGCGGGCGGTTCGGTATTCGGGCAGCGAGCGACCGGCCTGCCGCATGAACCAGACCGGCAGATGTGGGACTGGTTCCCCGCGACAGGCGCGGAGGAATGCGCTGCCGCTGAGGTTTCGCACGCCTGGATCGTCCCATGCCCGGCGTTGCCTCCCCGTTTTTGTCCGGCCCTCGTGCGACGGTTAGGGCATGGAGATGAGGCACTGCCCCGGTTGTCGGGCAGACAGGGTGGTTGAGCAGCCGCCCTGCCTCGACGGTCACGACGACTGCCCGGAGTGGGTCTGTACGGAGTGCGGGACAGCGATCGTCTTCGGCTGGCTGGCCGATTTGTCAGACGCTGAGCTCGCGATAGCACTGCCACGGTCTGACAGGTCCCGTTCAGCCTGAGGCGATCAGCACCACGCCGGCGAGCGCGCCGGTGACGCCGATGGTCTGGATACGTCCGAGCCGCTCGTTGTGGATGGCTCGCGCCAGCAGCACCGTGACCGCGGGGTAGAGCGACGCCAGCACCGCCACCAGCGAGAGCAGCCCGTGGGTGGTCGCCACGGCCATGCATCCGTTGGCCGTCACATCGCCCGCACCGACCGCTGCGAGCAGCGGCAGATCACGCCGCGTGATCCCACGCGCCTCTGCGCGGGCGAGAACGATCGGCGCCAACGTGACGACGCTGATCGCGCGCATCGTCAGCAGAGTCATCAACGTGCTGCTGCGCGCCCCGTGCGCGATGAACACGAAGACGAGGCCGAACCCGACGGCCGCCACCGCAGCCAACGCCAGCGGCTGCCACTGCGCGGCGTCTGCGCGAGCGTCCGACGTACGCAGCTCGGGGCCGCTCGCCAGCACGACACCGATGACGGCGATCGCGACACCGGCCGCCTGCCAGGCGGAGGGCCGGTCCCCCTGGGCGATGCCGACAACGACGGGCACGACGACGCCGAGCGCCGCGATCGGCGCGACGACGCCCATCGTCCCGGTGGCGAGTGCGCGGTAGAACGACACGAGGCCGATGACGCCGACCAGGGCCGCGGCGACGCCCCAGCCGAGATATCCGCCCGCGCTGAACGACCCGGTCGCCGCGGTGACGACCAGTACGCCGACGAGTGCGAATGCTTGCGACAGGCAGACCACCGCCGTCGCCGGAATGCGCCGGGTCGCCGTCCCGCCGAGGAAGTCCGACGTCCCCCACAGCAGGCTCGCGAGCAGAGCGAGCGAGGTGGCCATCGCCGCAGCCTGTCAGAGCGTGTCGATCCGGACGGGATCGCCGCCGCGACTTAGGCTGACGACGTGTCGGTGCAGCTGAACGCGCCGGCCGACCTCCCGGCGGGTTTCCGCCGAGCCGTGGCCGGCCTCGCCGGCGTGGAGCTGCGACCGGAAGTCATCGTCTCGGAGCTGCCCGCTCCCCAGCGGCTCGCACCGCACGCCGTCGCGATGCACGCGAGCGTGCTGCGCGGCGGCGACGAGCTCGCCGACGGACGGCTGGTCATCCTGCACGACCCGAAGGGCCAAGAGGTCTGGGAAGGTACGACGCGTTGCGTCGCTTATGTGCAGGCCTCTGTCGAGCTGGAGATGGCGAGCGACCCGCTGCTTCCCGGTGTCGGCTGGGCCTGGCTCACCGAAGCGCTCGAAGCGGCCGGCGCCGAACACACCGCGGCCGGCGGCACCGTGACGCGCACGACGTCGGAGCGATTCGGTGCACTGGCCGACCAGCCTGCGGTCGCCGAGGTGGAGATCCGCGCGTCGTGGTCACCTGTCGGCGGTGAGCTCGCTGCTCATCTCGTCGCGTTCGGTGAGCTGCTGTGCGCGGCGGCTGGTCTGCCGCCGGTGCCGCCCGGCGTCGTACCGATGCCCGCCAGCCGGCGCAAGCGCACCCCTGTGGTTCGTTAGCTCACCCGCGACACGTCGCCAAGCCCGCAAAACGGATCTTTCCGTCGGCCCATGCGCCGTCGATGTCGAACGCGACAACCGATCCGGTCGGCACGCTGTCGACGTCTCCGCCGAACTCAGCCGTGAAATCCTCGATCGACGGGTTGTGTCCGACCAGCGCGACCGCCTGCACCGACTCGTCGACATCACGGACGATTCCGAGCAAATCCTTGATGCCATTGGAATAGATGCCGTGCTCGATGAGCGTCGGTGGCGGCTTCAACAGCTGGGTGGCCGCGAGGTCCCAGGTCTGCCGCGCGCGCGTGGCAGGCGAGATGAGGACGAGGTCGGGTATGGCGTCATTCGCCGTGAGCCAGTCGCCGATCGCGGTGGCATCACGGCGACCGCGTCCGGTCAGCTGACGGGTGCGGTCGACGTCACCCTGTTCGGTCTTGGCGTGCCGGATGAGCAGCAGTCGGTGCACACCTCAAGCATTGCCGATTACGGTCGTTCTATCGACCGTCACGCGCAATTGCGTTAGGCGACAGAGTGGCGGGGCATCGGCAGCAAGCCGGTTGCTCCAGCGGCGCCGCGCGGGAGTCGCAGCGTGAGCGTCGTGCCCTGCGCCGGCCATGACGTCACGTCGAGTGACCCGCCGACCAGCCGAGCGCGCTCACGCAGCAGACCGAGGCCGACGTGACGGCCCTTGTCGGGCTGCACCTCGTCCGGGTCGAAGCCGGGCCCCTCGTCCTGCACGGTCGCGAACACCCATTCCTCGTCGACGCGAAGGTCGGCACGAGCCGCATCGACGTCGGCGTGCTTGACGACGTTGAGCAGACCTTCTTGGAAGAACCGATAGACAGTGACCGCGGTCGCGAGCGGCAACGGGTAAGCCTCGGTCGGCCACGACAAGTCGACGACGAGGCCGTAGCGGTTCTCCATGTCGTCGCGCAGTGCCGCGACGGCACGCGCCAGGTCACCTTCGCGCAACGCCGGTGGCCGCGTACGCGCCATGACCGCACGCACCTGGTCTTCAGCTTCGGCGATGAGCTCTGCTGCTTGCGAGACATCGGTCCGCTGGTCCGCACGAACGCTGAAGTGGTCGGCGAGCAAGCTGCGCGCGGTCATCAGTGACTGCGCGACCGTGTCGTGCAGCTCTGCCGACAGTTGACCGCGTGCGCCTTCTTCGGCGGCGACCAGACCGGCAAGCAGCTCGAACATGCCCGCACTCGCAGTCTCGGCCGAGCGACGGTGTCGCTCACCGACTTCGTCCGCCATACGGACGCGCATGTGCAAGGCCTCGAGCGTGCGTGCGAGCTCGACCATCTCACTGCCGGTCCAGGCGGGCACCGCCGTGCTCTCCACACCCACGACAGGAGCGGACGGGTCGTGCAACCGGCGCAGCGCCTCACCGCGCAGCATGCGAACGGTGCGCGCGAACCGCGCGGCCACATACGCCGACGCGGCCGAGATGAGCAGCGCCATCGGTCCGCCGGCGACAAGCAGCTCCCACATCGGCGCGGCAACGTGGCCGTCGACATGCAACGCGACGTTCGCGACGGCGAGTGTGAGCAGGCATGCCGCCAACACCGCTGCGCCCACCCAGACGGCCAGCGGCACCAAGTGCTCGCGGTTACGGCTCATGTCAGCTGAGGACGCCTGTCGTCGTCCAGTCCGTCACCACACGCATCGGTGCCGGCGCCTCGACAGCATCGCGGTGGTCCGCGTCGAGGGCGGTGATTTCGGGGTCTGCAGCCAACGCGATCGCGCCGAGCAACGACGCGACGGCGCGCTCAACGGCATACAGCTCGTCGACGATCTCGCCCACGGAAGCCGGTCCCTGCGTCTCCGCAAGTCGCGCCAACCGGTGTGCCGACTCGCGCAACACGACAAGCGCCGGAGCGGTGTGTGCACCGAGGTCACCGAGCGCACGTGTCGCGCCTTCTGCAGCCTCGGCCTGAGCAAGAGCGTCGTCACGTGACTTCGCCAGTTCCGCAACCGACAGCCACGATTCTGCTTGCTGCGCAAGGACTGAGGCGAGCATCGACTCGCGGCGACCGAATGCCTGGCTGCCGACTGGCCGACGCGCAACCAGAACGGCGAGTGGGGCGTTGCCGCCGCCGAGTACCGCTGAGCAGAACGGGCGACCCTCCTCCACGCCGGTGGTGATCCCACTGCCGCCGAGCGCGCGGATGACCCAGCCGCTGTCGAGCACACTCGGGTCGACCCGGTGCCGAGTGACGCCGTCCTCGTCACCGACGTAGTGCGCGGCGCCATCCGCGGTCATCAAGACCATCTCGACATCCGCACCGCCGAACAACCGTGCGGCAGCCGTCAGGACGACTTGTGCAGACACGTCGACAGAGCGACCACTTGCACGCTCTTGCAGTCGAGCAAGCTCGGCAAACAGCCGTGCTTCGGCTGCACGTGCGGTCTGTTCGTCATACGAGAGCCAGAGCAGGAGAAGCGGTACGACGAGGGCGAGCAGGCCAAGTGGCGCGTGCGTGGCAAGCCACGCGGCGAGCAAACCGATGCTCGACGTGCCGGCCGAGTGGACCGCGGCGAGCGGTGCGCTCGCCCACAGCAACGCCCACAGCCGCTGCGCGGTGGTCTGCCCGCCATCGGAGGACGACATGAGGGACATCGCCCACGCGACGAGCAAGTTGTTGACGAGCCAGAACATGCCCATGCCGCCGATGGCACCAGCGATGCCACCGCCGACGAGATGTGCGAAGCCGGCACCAAGCGCGGTGCCCGCGGCGAACTGGCCGACGTTGAACTCGACCTTCAGCTGCTCCTGGCGGCGCATGAGCTGCGCGGCGAGCACACCGGCGACGACAGCCGCGACACTCCACGCCCCGGCCTCATAGACGAACCCGGCCGCGATGGCGCCTTCGGTCAGGCTGAATGTCCACCGCTGCCGACCGAACGACAAGTGGACGACGGCGATCTCGGCGACGACAACCGCGAGAGCGAGCAGCGGCGGCGCGAACCATGCGACGTGCCCCCAGCCGGTCGCCGCAGCCGCAGCTGCGCCGACGAGCAGGGCGACGCCGGAGAGGATCCGGACGCGGTGAGCGGCGGTCATCCGTCGCCCCATTCATAGTCAGACCAAGAGGATGCGCTCCATGTCGCACCCGACCACGACGACGCGCTCCACGATGACGCCGACCAGGACGACGCACTCCAGGAGCTCGCGCTCCATGAGGACGCCGACCAGGACGACGCACTCCAGGAGCTCGCGCTCCACGATGACGCGGACCACGACGACGCCGACCAGGACGATGCGAGCAGCGACACCCAGTCGAAGCCCGGCTGCCACGAGTTGGCCTTCCACGACTTCGCGTCGAAGCCGGCTTCGCCCGTGTTGGTCGACGCCTTCTTCGCGGCACCGTTGCTGACCATCTGCATCAGGCCGGCACCGGCGCGCGGGTCGCGGGGGTCGCCCCCGGCGGAGTCGCGCAGCGCTGCCTTCGCCTGAGCGGTTGTCGCACCCGGGTGGTCGGAGAAGTAGGCCGCCGCGACGCCGGAGGCGATCGCCGTCGCCTCACTGGTGCCCGAGCCGCGGAACAGCCCGTTGTCCTGCCAGCCCTGCGGGTTGTCCTGCGCGATCTCCGAGTCCGGCGCCACCATGCCCAGGACGTGCACTCCGCTCGCGACGACATCCGGCTTCTGAACGCCGTCGACAACGCCGCTGCCGGAGAAGTCGGCCACGCTCGGCTTGCCGTTGCTGACATCTGCGGCACCGATGGTCAGCGCCTGCGGGTCCATACCCGGGTCGCCGACCTCGGTCGGGTCATTGCCGGCGGCCGCAACAACCAGCACACCCGCGGCGCGGACGTCCTCGACCGCGGCGGTCAGCGGGTCGGCGCCGTACGACGGTGCCGTCGGCCGGTCGACCGCGAGCGCCACGTTGAGGACCTGGATCATCTGCTGGCCATCGGGGCCCTGCGCGTGCGAGGCAACCCAGTCCATGCCGGCGAGGACCTCGGACAGCGTGGTCTCACCCTGGTCGTTGGCGACCTTGACGACGACGATGCGAGCCGCCGGAGCAACACCGATGGCGTGACCACCGGCGCCCTTGACCTTGCCACCGGCGATCAGCGAGGCGAGGAAGGTGCCGTGGCCGTAGCCGTCGGTGAACGTGCCCGACGTCACGGCCTTGCCGTTCTTGTCGGCGAGATGCGAAACGTCGACCCCGTCGGTGACGCGGCCGGATGCGCGGTTGAGTGCCTCGGTGTCGGTGAGCCCCGTGTCGAGCATCGCCACGTTGACGCCCTGGCCGGTCTTGTCATTGCCGGCGCCGCCGCCGAGGTGCTCGGAAGCGAAGACGCCCTTGCCGCTGGGCGAGATGTCCTTCTTGTCGTTCTTCCCGACGTAGCCGGCGACGCGGCCACTGCGGTCGGGCGTGACTCCGGCGACACGGGCGTCGGTGGCGAGGGCCGTGAGCGACGCCATCGGCGCGCGGACCAGCTCGGAGCCGACGTGGGAGAAGACGTGGAGAACGTGACCGCCTGCGACCTGCAGCGGCAGGTGCACGCCGGGGCGGACGACAACGACGGCAGTGACGGTGGAGCCGGCCTGCTGGGCCTGCTGCGGCGAAGCCAGCGCAGGGACGGTCGCGGCGGCCAGGCCGATAGCCAGACCGGCTATCAGAGTGGCTCGTCGACGGGGGTGCAGCACTTCGACTCCTCTCGTCACGGCGAGAGACAGGGCCGCAACTCGAGTCATTAGTCGGCACGCCGCCCGCCCGACTTTTCAGCCGATCGGGTGGTTCCCCCAGATGGAGCAGTCTCCTTGGCGCGCAGGGGCGCGACCTCCGGCGACCGAGCAGCCCGAAGGGACACGCACGCCCATTGCTCGCCCTAACGGAGCAGAAGATCACGGATTCGGACTACAGGAGTGGCTCCCACGGGCCGACAACAACGCCATACAGCCCAGCAAAGGGCGTCCCGGCACCTGATCCTGCCGCAGCACTGGAGGAAGTCGTGACAGCGATGAACGTCGAACGGTCGGTCCCGACCCCTGGTCCGGGCCCCGGCTTCACGGCGATGGTCGTCGACGACCACCCGCTTGTCCGCGAGTCGATGGTCGCCCGGCTGATGGCCATGGGCGCCCGCGACGTCGTCGAGGCTGCCAGCGTCTCCGAGGCGCGTGCCCGCGCCAACGCCGGTGGCGCCCGTGACCTCTGCGTCTTGGACGTGGGTCTGCCGGACGGCTCTGGTCTCGACCTGCTCGCCGACCTGCGTGCGGCCGGCTGGCCGCGCCTCGTCGTGCTGTCCGCAGCCGACGACCCCTACAGCGTTCGCGCCGCCTTCGTGGCCGGTGCCCAGGGCTACCTGCTCAAGTCCGCCTCCCCGCTGGTCGTCGCTGACGGTGTCCGCCGCGTCCTCGACGGTGGCGTCTACGCCGACCCGTCCGTTGCCTCGCTCCTGGCCGCCGGCCTGCGTGGCGGGCCGCAGCAGGACGGCGTCTCCGAGCTCTCCGGTCGTGAGGTCGAGGTCCTGCGCCTCGTCGCCGACGGCCGCTCCAACAAGGAGATCGGCGAGACCCTGGGCCTCTCCGCGCTGACTGTGAAGAGCCACCTGGCTCGTATCGCCCGCAAGCTCGGCACCGGTGACCGCGCCGAAATGGTCGCCATGGCGATGCGTGCCGGGGTAATTCGCTAACCGGTACCTACCCTGAACGGGTGACTGTCGAGCCAGATGGCGAGGGCCGTCCGGCTGCGCTTCCCCTTCTCGAGCCGCGCGGCGGGATTCCGCCCGTCGTCGAAGACCACGCTGCCCTTGCCGACGTCATCGAGCGGTTCGCCGGTGGTGATGGACCGGTAGCTGTCGACGCCGAGCGTGCGTCGGGCTACCGCTACGGCCAGCGCGCCTATCTCGTCCAGCTGCGCCGCGAAGGCGCGGGTACGGCGCTCATCGACCCCATTGCCTGCCCCGACCTGTCTGCCTTGTCGGATGCCATTGCCGACGCTGAATGGGTCCTGCACGCGGCCAACCAGGATCTTCCGTCGCTCGCGGGCGTGGGCCTGCGGCCCAAGCGGCTGTTCGACACCGAGCTAGGCGCCCGAATCGCGGGCTACGAGCGGGTCGGGCTCGCCACGATGGCCGAGATCGTGCTCGGCCAGCAGCTCGCGAAGGAACATTCCGCCGTCGACTGGTCCCGGCGACCGCTGCCGCCCCCGTGGCTGGCCTACGCGGCCCTCGACGTCGAGATCCTTGTCGACCTCCGCAACGCGCTCGAGGGAGAGCTCGAGCGGCAAGGCAAGCTCACCTGGGCGCATGAGGAGTTCGAGGCGATCCTCGCCGCGCCGCCGGCACCGCCCCGGCAGGACCCGTGGCGCCGTACCAGCGGCATTCACCGCTTGCGCGGGCGCCGGCAGCTGGCCGTCGTACGCGCGCTTTGGGAAGCCCGCGACCGGCTCGCCCAGGACCGCGACATCGCTCCCGGCCGGCTGCTCCCGGACAGCGCGATCATCGCCGCCGCGACCTCGTCGCCAGCGACCCCCGAAGCGCTGGGCCGGCTGCCCGGATGGGGCGGGAAAGCGACCCGACGGCTGGTTACGCGGATGTGGCCGATGATCGAGCAGGCGCTGGCGCTGCCGGAGTCCGATCTCCCCCGGCCGGCAACCCCCGGCGACGGCCCGCCTCCGGCCAACCGGTGGGCCGACCGGGATCCGAGCGCCGCGGAGCGGCTGGTGCGCACGCGCGCCGCGGTCGCCGCCGTCGCGACCGAGCACGGCCTGCCGGTCGAGAACCTGCTCTCCCCCGACCTGCTGCGCCGGGTGACATGGGCGCCTCCTGAGCCCACGACCGACGCGGTCTCGGCGGCGCTGGCCGCCGGCGGAGCCCGCTCCTGGCAGGTGGGGCTGACCGCTTCCGGCATCGCCGACGCGCTCGCGGAGCCGCTGGTGCTCGACGAGGCCGAGCAGGCGCAATAGCGACGCCATGACGATCGATCAGGCCGGGGCGATCGAAGGCGCGGACCTCGTGCTCGCTCCGGTGCCGGCTGACGGCGTCGAGGCCGTGCTCGCCGGTGAGCTCGGACCGTATGCCGCCGGTCGCGGCTGGCCGCGTGACGACACGGTCGCTGCGCTGTCGTTCCGGGCCGGTCCCGGGATGACCTGGCTGATCGTCGTCGACGGCCTGGTGGTCGGCGAGCTCGGCACCAAGGGCCCGCCGAACGTCGCCGGCGAGGTCGAGATCGGCTATGGCCTCGCCGCGCCCAGCCGGCGCCGTGGGATCGGCACGCGCGCGGTCTCGGTCCTCGTGGAGTGGCTCCTGGCGCGCGACGACGTTCACGCGGTCATCGCTCACGTCGACCCCGCCAACACGCCGTCCGTGCGCTTGCTCCGCCGATTGGGCTTCGAGCACGTGGGCGCGTCCGGACCGGAAGACGTGTATCGGCGTTAGACCCCACTAGCGGACGGGTACGCCTATCAGGTAAGGTCACCCTTAGTCAGTTCATCTCGACGCGAAGGGCTCCACGTTGAGCACAGGCGGAATCCTGGCCCTCGGTGCGGTCGCCGGTCTCACGATCTTCATCGGGCTCCCGATGGGCCGAATGCGCGGGATGTCACCGGCGATCCGCACGCTGCTCAACGCGCTCGCGATCGGCATCCTCACGTTCCTGCTGTGGGACGTGCTGAGCGGCGCCGTCGACCCGGTCGAACAGCGCCTCACCGCCGCCCACGATCACGGAGCGTCCTGGGCGCCGTTCATCGGCCACGCGGCGCTGTTCGCCGCCGGGCTCGGCGTCGGCCTGCTGACGCTCGTCTACTACGAACGGCTGCTCCCCCGGCGGCGCCCTGCCGCTAGCAGCGGGGGTGGGAGCTCGACCGGCGGCGCGAGCATCGGCCCGGGCGCAGCCGCCGTACAAGAGTTCGCACCATCGCGCCTCACACACTCCCCCTCCGCGCGCCTCGCGCTACTCATCGCGGTTGGGATCGGCCTGCACAACTTCGCCGAGGGTCTAGCGATCGGCCAGTCCGCGGCCGCCGGCGAAACCTCGCTAGCGCTGCTGCTGGTCATCGGCTTCGGGCTGCACAACGCGACCGAGGGCTTCGGCATCGTCGCGCCGATGGCCGCCGACGAGCAGCGACCCAGCTGGGGCTTTCTCGCGCTTCTCGGCCTGATCGGCGGTGGCCCGACGTTCGTCGGCACGGTCGTCGGCCAGTCGTTCACGTCAGACGCGGTGTCGGTGCTCTTCCTGTCGCTCGCGGCCGGATCGATCCTCTACGTGATCGTCCAGCTGATCGGAGTCGCGCTCCGTGCCGGGCACAAGGAAATGCTCTATTGGGGCATGTTCCTCGGCATCATTGCCGGGTTCGCCACCGACTTCATCATCTCCGCCGCGGGGGTCTGACCGTCGCTTTTGATCGGGTTTAGTCCGATCTGCGGGTGAGAAAAGCGCCAGGCTTCACCCGTTTGGCGGCTCAAGTTCCTCGCCGGACTTGGGTACTTTCCTGGAATGGACATGGCGCCCGAGCCCACTGCAATGCGCAGATGTGCGCTCGCGGTTGCAGTTCTTCACGACATCGACGTTCTGCCGGCTATCGACGGCATTGTGCTGCCGGGTCGCCCGGCAATCGCCGTCAGCTGGCAGGAGTGCCGCCGTGCGCTCGGCGGTGTGGACCCCGAGTCCGACGACGGCCGACACCGCCTGGCGCGCTGGCTCATGCTGCGCCGGTCGATCGCCGACCTGAAGCCCGAGGAGCTCGCTGAGCGGGCGCGGCCCTACGGCGCAACCGTCGAGTCGCCGCTGCACCCGGGTCTGGACTGGGTACGTCGCCGCGTGCACGGCGACGCTCTCGACATCGGACTGGGCTTCGTCGGGCTCGACCCGTCGGACCCGGACCGGGTGCTTCCGGTGCCGCAGCTGCTGCTGGACAACAGCGGGATCAAGGGCGACGACTTGTGGCTGAACGCGGTCGTCTACCTCGAGCGGATGGGTCGCGTTGCGGCCGAGCGCATGCAGCGCAGCCCGGACGCCCCGTTGCGGCCGATGGGTGACTGCGACGTCGTCACGCTGCTCGCGTCACTCACGTTCCGCGCGGCGGTCGTCGCTGGTGAGCCGGACGGGATGCGCGCGGTCGCCGTACCCATGCGCAACCGTGGCTGGCTCGACCTCAACCGTGTCGACCCGGCGTTCTCGGCGGCTGCCGCCCGGCTGACCGGCGCCGAGGAGCGCGGGTTCACCCGGCCGCTGCTCGTCACCCGCGACGAGGTGCAGCTCGCACCTGAGGGCGGCGACGTCGTCACGCCGGTCCTCCAGGACGGACTCGCCCAGGTGATCGACCTCCGCCCCCGCGACGTCATCTACCACCGCTTCTAGGCGACCGCTTCGGTGAGGGGGGCGTGCTCGGAGTCGGGCACGACCTTGCGCATCGACGGGGCGGCTTCTTTGTCGCTGATGCGTAGTGCCAACAGCAGCGCGAGGCCTTCGATGCCGGCGGCGGTGAGAAAGGCCGCGTGATAGGCGGTCGCATCGGCGACGTGCTGGCCATGAACGACATGTATGACGCCAACCGCGGAGATCACCGTGCTGAAGATGGCGACGCCGATCGCGCCACCTAGTTGCCGGCCGGCGTTGAACAACGTCGAGGCCGGAGCCATCTTCACGTTGGAAATCGTCGCGAATGACGCGGCTTGGCCGGGCACGAACACGTGCGCCATAAAAAGCCCCAACGCGAACATCAACACGCGCATGACCCACAGGCTCGCACTGAACGGCACCTGGGCAATGAGCACGAGCACCGTCCCCACGCCGAACAGACCGGACGCCATGAGGCGGCGCGGCCCGATGTGCGGATAGAGCCGTGACGCCGACTGCGCACCGATCATGATGCCGATCGCTTCAGGGAACGTGCTGAGCCCGGACTGCAGCGGTGAGACGCCGAACCCGTCCTGATAGAACAGCGCGACCAAGAACAGGCTGCCGAGAAACGCCGTCGTCGCCGTGATGACAACCGCCGATGTCGTGGCAAACAAACGGTTTGCCAGTACGCGCAGATCCAGCAGCGGGTGCGCGCGACGCAGCTCGACGAACACCAGTGTCACGAGCAGTACGACGCCAACGACCGCGCAGCCCACGATGACCGGTGACGACCAGCCACGCGCCGGCCCATCGCTCAGCGCAAACATGAGAGTGCCGAGACCGGCGCCGGCCAGGATGAAGCCGGGCAGGTCGAATGGGCCCGCACCTTCCTGGCGCTGTTCGCGGACGAACAACAACCCGAAAAGTATGCCGACGACGCCGATCGGCACGTTGATGTAGAACGCCCACCGCCAGGACAGATCCGTGGTGAGCAGGCCACCCAGCACCGGCCCTAGTGCCGGCGCAAATGCGGTCGGCACGATGAGAATGCGCGACACCCGAACACGTTCGTGCGCCGGAAACACCCGGAAGAGCATCGCCATGCCGACCGGCGTCAACATGCCGCCGCCGACACCTTGGATGACACGAAAGACGACGAGCTGGCCGATGTTTTGCGCTTGACCACACAGCGCCGACGCAGCAGTGAACACGACGAGCGCGCCGAGGAAGACACGACGAGTACCGACCTTGTCGCCGAGCCATGCCGATGCCGGCATGAAGACCGCAAGGCTGACGAGATAACCGACGACAACGGTGTTGACGTGCGCCGGCGGCACGCCGAACTCTTTGCCGATGCTCGGCAGGGCCACGTTGACGATCGTCGTGTCCATGATGGTCATGAACAACGCGAGAACGTAGACGACGCTGACGCTTACCTTGGGGCTGACGCGCTCAGCGAACAAGCGTTGGGTCCAACCGAGCAACCGACTCGACGATCGAGCGCGCGATCTCCTGCGCATTCAGACCGGAGGTGGCGAGCACCTCGGTGCGCTTGCCGAGATCGAGGAATCGCTGCGGCAGCGCAAACGACCGGACCGGCACGCCGATCCGCCGCTCGCGGAGCTCACGCGACACGGCATCGCCGACGGCACCGACCGCGCCGTTGTCCTCGACCGTCACGACGAGGTCGTGGGTCGCGGCCAACGCCGGTAGTGCCTCGTCGACCGGCAACACCCAGCGAGGGTCGACAACAGTCACGCCGACGCCCTGCGCGTGCAGTCGGTCGGCCACATCGAGGACCAGCGGTGCCATCGCGCCGACCGAGACGAGAAGCACGTGCGCATCCTCATCGCGACGCAGCACGTCCATCCCGCCGATGCGGTCAAGCGCAGCGATGTCGTCGCCCACGTTCGCCTTCGGATAGCGCAACGCCGTCGGGCCGGCGTCCCATGCAACCGCTTCGCGGAGCAGATCACGCAACCGTGTTGCGTCACGCGGCGCAGCAACGCGCATGCCGGGAACGATCGCGAGGATCGACAAGTCCCACATGCCGTTGTGCGACGGGCCGTCCTCGCCGGTCACGCCCGCACGGTCGAGCACGAAGGTCACCGGGCACCGATGCAGCCCGACGTCCATGAGCACCTGGTCGAACGCTCGGTTGAGGAATGTGGCATAGATGCAGACGACCGGGTGCAGGCCGCCGATCGTCATACCGGCAGCAGAAGTCACCGCGTGCTGTTCGGCGATGCCGACGTCATAGACGCGATCGGGGAACGCGTTGGCAAACGGATGCAAGCCCACCGGACGCAACATGGCCGCGGTGACACCGACCACGTCCGGTCGCTCATGCCCGATCGCGACGAGCTCTTCGGCGAAGACATGCATCCACGTTTTCGGTGCCACCACCACCGGCACACCCGTCGCCGGGTTGATCACGGGAACGCCGTGGAAGTTGTCCGCTTCGTCGTTCTCGGCGGGCAGATAGCCGCGCCCCTTGTCGGTGAGACAGTGCACGATCACCGGGCCCTGGAAACCACGCGCGCGACGCAGCGCGATCTCGAGCGCGGCAATGTCGTGACCGTCGATCGGGCCGACATACTTCAGTCCGAGGTCCTCGAACATCGCCTGCGGCTGCAGCAGGTCCTTGAGGCCCTTCTTCATCCCGTGCAGTGCTTCGTACAGCGGCAGGCCGACCACCGGGGTCCGGGTCAGCGAGCCCTTCACGAGGTCGAGCATCTGCTCGTATGACGGAGACAGCCGCAGGTTGGCGAGATGCTGCGCCAACCCGCCGACCGTGGGCGCGTAGGACCGGCCGTTGTCGTTGACCACGATGACGACCGGCCGGTCGGGGGCTGCGGCGATGTTGTTGAGGGCCTCCCAACACATGCCGCCGGTGAGGGCGCCGTCGCCGACGATGGCGACGACAGATCGGTCGGTCTGGCCGGTGAGCGCGAACGCCTTCGCGACGCCGTCGGCGTAGGAAAGGGCGGTCGAGGCGTGCGAGTTCTCGACGTGGTCGTGCTCGCTCTCGACCCGCGACGGATAGCCCGACAGCCCCCCGGCCTGGCGCAGCGTGGTGAACTCCTGGGCCCGGCCGGTCAGGAGCTTGTGCACGTAGGCCTGGTGGCCGGTGTCCCACAGCAGGACGTCGTGCGGGGATTCGAAGACCCGGTGCAGCGCGATCGTCAGCTCGACCACACCGAGGTTGGGGCCGAGATGGCCACCAGTCTTGGCGACCGCATCGACGAGGAAGTTGCGGATCTCCGTGGCGAGCTCAGGCAGCTTGGCCGGGTCGAGCGCTTTCAGATCTTCAGGCGACTCGATCGACCTGAGGATCTCCACAGCATCCGATTCTACGTTTTCACCCTGCGAGTTCACCCTGCGAGCATGGGCTGATGCCGTGGTGGGCCGATCTCGTGATCTCGCTCGGTGCCGCCATCGTGCTCATGTGGGTGGCGCTGATCGTGGTTCTCTGGCGATCCGGCCGTGGGTTCGGCGGTGTCGCTGAGGCGGCGAGGCTGCTGCCTGATCTGCTGCGACTGGTGTCACGACTGGCCCGCGACGGCTCGCTGCCACGCGGCGTCCGCATCCGGCTGTGGCTGCTGCTCGGCTACCTTGCCTCGCCGCTGGACCTGATCCCGGACTTCGTGCCAGTGGTCGGTTACGCGGACGACGCGATCATCGTCGCCCTCGCGTTGCGCTCGGTGGTGCGCGTCGCGGGGCCGGACCCGCTGGAACGGCACTGGCCAGGGTCGCCGGAGGGTCTTGCGGTGGTGCGCCGGTTGGCCGGCGTCAAGATGAGCGCGGGCAGCGACGCGAGCTAGCTAGAGCCGCGGGACCCAGCGTTCTCCTCGCAGCGCTTTCTCGACCAGGCCGACCGCGCGCCGACTGCCACGCAGCCGATGCCGCTCCTGCTCGTATGTCGCCGCTGCCGCGTCCACGACGTCCGGCGGCACACGGTCGCGCAGTTCAACCCGAACGGTCCGCAGGCCGGCCTCCGCGGCGGTGATCGCCCCCTCGATCGCGGTGGCGGCGAACCGCGCGAGCACGAGCGGATGGCGGCGCAGGACGTCATACCCGCGATAGTCGGCGGGGCATTGATCGAACAGCCACGCCATCGCCGAGCGCTCCCAGTCGGGCGAGCCGGGCGGACGGACGTCCTTGGGCCAGCCGGGCGGCAGCGCGCCGGGCGTTGTCATGTGGCGAGCCGCGCGACGCACTCGACGTGCGCCGTCATCGGGAACAGGTCGAACGCCCGCAGGTCCGCCAGCGCGTAGCCCCGCCCGGCGAAGGTCGCGAGGTCGCGGGCGAGGGCAGCCGGGTCGCAGGCGACGTAGACCACGACACGGGGATTGCGATCAGCGATCATCTCGACGACCTCGCGCCCGGCGCCTTTGCGCGGCGGATCGAGGACGACGACGTCGGCCGGCTCGCTCCCGCGGCGCAGGAACCGGTCCACGCGTTCCCGCACCACCGTGACGCCGTCGAGGTCGGCGAGGTTGCTCACGGCGGCCGCGGCGCCCCGCGAGTCCGACTCGACCGCGGTCACCGCGGCGACGTGCGGCGCGAGCGCTCCGGCGAACAGGCCGACGCCGCTGTAGAGGTCGAGGCAACGATCACTCGCAGCCGCGTCGGCCAGGGCCAGCACCGCGTCGACCAGCACGTCGGCGGCCCCGACATGAACCTGCCAGAACCCGCCGACCGGGACCGCCCAGGACCGGCCGGCCGCATGCTCGGTCAGCATGTCCGCCGGCCGCCCGATCGCCAGAGCACGCTCACCGGCCGAGCTGACGTCGACGGTCACCTCGGCACCGGCCGGCCAGTCGCGCGCGACCAGGTCGGGGACGCGCGCCGCCGGCACCGCGATGAGACAGTCGTCGATCGCTTCGATCCGGTACGAGCGGTGTCGATGCAGCCCCGCGCGACCATCGTCGTCGACGGCGAAACGCATGCGCGTGCGCCAATGCAGTCCGTCAGCCGCGGCGGGAAGCGCCTCGACCGTGACCTCGCGGGTGATCCCGGCGAGGCGCTGCAGCTGCTCCTCTACTACTGCGGCCTTCAGCTGCCGCTGTTCGGACAGCTCGGCGTGCTGCCAGTCGCAGCCACCACACTTGCCGGGCCCCGCCCACGGGCAGGGCGCGGCGACACGATGGGGGGACGCCTGCAGGATCTCGACGGCGTCGGCCCGCAGATAGGACTTGCGCTCCTCAGTGACGACGACGCGGACGCGCTCCCCCGGCAATGCATGCCGGACGAACACGACGCGTCCATCCGGCACGTGGGCGACACACGCACCACCGTGCGCGACCCGCTCCGTGTCGACGATCACCGTCTGTTCACACGTTCAGCGGGATCTCGTCGCGCCCCTCACTCGACCGCAGCTGATAGGGCACGCTCGTGACCATCACGTTGGGCGTGAACAGCAGCCGACCCTTGAGTCGCAGCGCGCTCTGGTTGTGCAGCAGCTGCTCCCACCAGCGACCAACGACGTACTCAGGGATATAGACAGCAACGATGTCTCGCGGACTCTGCCGCTGGATGTTGCGGACGTAGTCAACGATCGGCTTGGTGACTTCGCGGTATGGCGACTCGAGGATCTTCAGCGGCACCGGAATGCCACGCGCCTCCCATTCGCGCTGCACGATCTCGGTCTCCGACGGCTCGACGTCGACGGTGACCGCTTCCAGGTATGACGGCCGCGACGCGCGGGCGTATGCGACCGCGCGCAGCGTTGCCTTGTGCACCTTCGACACGAGCACGACGGCATGCACGCGTGAAGGCAGCATGTCTTCTTCTTCCGTGGGCCGCAGCTCGAGCCGCACGTTGTCGTAGTGGCGACGGATGCCGCGCATCAACATGAAGAGCACGAGCATCGCGACGACAGCGATCCAGGCACCTTCGGTGAACTTCGAGATCACGACGATGACGAGCACGAGTGACGTGACAACGGCGCCGATCGAGTTGATGACGCGCGACCGCTGCATCTGCCGGCGACGTGCCGGATCGGTTTCGGTGGGCAAGTTCCGATTCCAGTGCCGGATCATGCCGACCTGGCTGTTAACGAACGAGACGAACACGCCGACGATGTAGAGCTGGATCAGTCGGGTCGGTGACGCCTGGAACGCGACGATCAGCACGATCGCGAAACCGGCAAGCAACAGGATGCCGTTGCTGAACGCGAGCCGGTCGCCACGGCTGTGCAGCTGCCGCGGCAGGAACCCATCCCGGGCGAGGATCGAGGCGAGCACCGGGAACCCGTTGAAGGCAGTGTTGGCGGCGAGCACGAGGATCAGCGCCGTCATGATCTGCAAGTAGTAGAAGCCGAACGAGTGGTCGCCGCCGAAGATGGCACTGCCGACCTGCGCGATGACAGTCTTGGGCTGCACGCCCTCGGGGACGCCGGTGAGGTTCGACGGATCGGGCGCGGCGTGGACGTGGCTGATGATGGCGAACGCCGTGATCGCCATGAACATCGATACGGCGATGACGCCCAGGAGCCCCAGCGTGGTCGCGGCGTTCTTGCTCTTCGGCTTCTGGAACGCAGGCACACCGTTGCTGATCGCCTCGACACCGGTCAGCGCCGTACAGCCCGAGGCGAATGACCGCAGAAACAGGAACATCAGCGCGAGCCCGGCGTAGTTACTCGAGTTCTTGTAGTGCCAGTGCGCGCTCTGCGCGGTCAGATGGTGGCCAGCGCCCAGCTTCGCGGCGCCAACCAGGATGAGCGCCAGGACACCGAGCATGAAGGCATACGTCGGGATGGCGAACGCGGTGCCCGACTCACGGACGCCGCGCAGGTTGAGCACAGTGATGACCGCGACAACGACTACCGCGACGAGGACCTCGCGTCCCTGGACCCACGCCACGGCCGACGCGATGTTGGCGACACCTGAGCTGACCGAAACGGCGACCGTCAGGACGTAGTCGACCATCAGGGCAGACGCGACAGTGATGCCCGCGCGCTGCCCCAGGTTGACCGTCGCGACCTCGTAGTCGCCGCCACCGCTGGGATAGGCGTAGACGTTCTGCCGGTACGACAGCACCACGACGAGCATCAGGAAGGCCACGCCGGCAGCGGCGTACCAGGTGTAGTGCAGATAGGCCAGGCCGCCGGCGGACAGGACGATCAGGATTTCCTCGGTGGCATAGGCCACCGACGAGAGCGCATCACTCGCAAAGACGGGCAGGGCGATCTTTTTCGGCAACAGCGTCTCGCCGAGCTGGGTGCTGCGCATCGGCCGCCCGACGAGGAGGCGCTTGAAGACGTCGCCGAGCGTGGACACGGCGACAGGCTACGGGGTGCTCTATTCCCTGCGCGTGCGACACGACCTGCCCGGTATCGTCCTCAACCGTGCATGTCGTGATCATGGGCTGCGGTCGGGTCGGCTCGACGATCGCGCACAGCCTCGAGGCCCACGGGCACTCGGTCGCTGTCGTGGACCAGGACGCCGGCGCGTTCCGCCGCCTCGGACCGGAGTTTCGTGGCCGTCAGGTGACGGGTGTCGGGTTTGACCGGGACACCCTGATCGAAGCGGGAATCGAAGAGGCGGGCGCCTTCGCCGCCGTGTCGAGCGGCGACAACTCCAACATCATCTCCGCCCGCGTGGCCCGCGAGACCTTCGGCGTCGAGAACGTGGTCGCGCGGATCTACGACCCTAAGCGGGCCGAGGTCTACGCCCGGTTGGGCATCCCGACGGTCGCGACCGTCCGGTGGACCGCCGACGAGATGCTGCGCCGCCTGGTCCCCGACGGCGCACACGCCGTCTGGAGCGACCCGAGCGGCCACGTTGTCCTGGTCGACCTTCCGTATGACGCGAAGTGGATCGGCCACTCGGTCGCGAAGATCGAGGACCTGGTGGGTGGTCGCGTCGCGTTCGTCACGAGGTATGGCGACGCGGTACTGGTGACGCACCAGACCGCGCTGCAGGACGGCGACATCCTCCACGTGCTCGTCAAGCGCGACGACGTCCAGCGAGTGACCGCGACCTTCGCCGCTCCTCCGGACACCGGAGAAGGCCGATGAGACACGCCCCACGACGTTGCTCCGCTCCGCTCCACAACGCCGCGGGGGCCCCATGCGTGTAGTTATTGCCGGCGCCGGCCAGGTCGGTCGATCGATCGCCACCGAGCTGTTGGAGAACGGCCACTCGATCCTGCTCATCGAGCGGGACGAGAAAGCGCTGAAGAAACAGAGCGTGCCGAACGCCGACTGGCTTCTCGCTGATGCGTGCGAGGTCAACAGTCTCGAGGAAGCGCGGTTGCAGGACGCGAGTGTCGTCGTAGCCGCGACCGGCGACGACAAGGTGAACCTTGTCGTCTCGCTGCTCGCCAAGACCGAGTTCGGCGTACCTCGTGTTGTCGCCCGCATCAATCACCCGAAGAACGAGTGGCTCTTCAACGAGTCATGGGGCGTCGATGTCGCCGTCTCGACGCCGCGCCTCCTGTCAGCTCTCGTCGAGGAGGCAGTGACGGTCGGCGATCTGGTGCGGCTGCTGTCGTTCCGTCGCGGCGAGGCGAACCTCGTCGAGGTGACGTTGCCGCCGGACGCACCGATCGCCGGTCATCGCGTCGGCGACATCAGCTGGCCCGCCGACGTTGCGCTCGTCGCGATCCTCCGGGACAACCGCGTCATCACCCCAACCCCGGACGACCCGTTGGAATCCGGCGACGAACTGATGTTCCTCGCCAGCCCCGACGTAGAACACGAACTCCACGACCTGATCGCCAGAGGCGGCTAGAACGCGCGGCGGCTAGCGCCGCCCCAACCAATCGTTGAGTGCGACGAAGATCGTCGTTAGGCGGCCAGCAACGACGATCTTCGTCACACTCAACCCTGTGGACAGCGGCCGACGCGGCCGGTGATTCGCTGTCAGGCTGCCGCGCATGGCGCTTCCAGAATTCAGTCAGCCGTCGTTCACTGCCGCATTCACGACGGCGCAGGCCGCTGCGTTGGGCATCACGCGGACGCAGTTGCAAGGCGACACCTTCCGGCAGATCTTTCGCGGCGTGTGGGCACTGGCAGGCGCGGCCGACACGCGCGAGCTGCGGCTACAGGCGGCGCGACTCTTGATGCCCCAGTACGGGACGTTGTGCGGACTCACGGCCGCCTGGATGTACGGCGCGGACGTCCGCCGATTGGAAGACCTTGACGTTCACGTCGGGTTCCTGAAAGGACAACGCGTGCGCAAGCGCCCGGGCATCAACGTCTGCCAGGAGACACTCGACCGCGCCGACATCGCTCTTCTCGACGGCACTCAGATAACTACGCCGATACGGACCGCATTTGACTGTCTGCGCTGGCTGCGTTGGCCCGAGGGGGTGGTCGTCGCGGACGCCCTGGCTCACCTCGAGCTGCTGTCGGTCGAGGAGCTCGCAAGCTATTTCGCTGACAAGAAGCGTCTACGCAACCTGCGAATCGGCGAGCGGCAAGTCGAACACATCGAGCCGAAGAGCGAATCGCCGATGGAGACCCGCCTACGCATTGCCTTGACCGACGGCGGTCTCCCCCGCCCGAAGGCTCAGCACGAGGTTTGCGACAGGTTCGACAACTTCGTCGGCCGCCTCGACCTCGCCTACGTCGAGGAGAAGGTGGGCGTCGAGTACGACGGCTCGGACCACTTCGAGCAGCGCCGTGAGGACGACCGGCGTCGAGCAGCACTACGACGCTGCGGCTGGCAGGTCGAGGTCTACTCCGCCAAGGACGTCTTCCAAACCCCTTGGGTCATCTGTAACGACGTGCGGGCAGCCTTGCGCAGCCGCCAACCCCGTTGAGTGCGACGAAGATCGTCGTTACTGGCCGTCTAACGAGGATCTTCGTCGCACTCAACGTTCGGCGATCGACTAGTCGATCGCCGTCAACTCGTACCTTGGGTTGTAGATGAGCTTGCGGCCTTCTGATGTGGTGATGCGGCCGGTTGCTCGTAACTGGCGGCCGGGGCCGAGGCCCGTAATGGTCCGCCGGCCCAGCCACACCAGCGTCACGGTGCCGCTGCCGTCGTAGAGCTCGGCCTCCAACGCAGGCACACCGGCGCGCGGCCGGATCGTCAGCGCGCGAATCGTGCCGAGCACGGTCACCGGAACACGGTCACCGCAACGCGCAACCGTCGTCGCGCCCGCTTTCGTCGCCTGCTCCTGCATCTCCTCCGCGTCGAGCTCGTGCGTCTCGGCGGTCAGCTTGCGGACGGCTTTGCTGAAGCGGTTCATCGCTAGCTCATTGCGTTTCGGTGATCTCGGGGCCGCGTTCCAGCATCTCCAGGGTCGGCTTGGCCGGCTCTGCCTGCCCCTGCGCGTCAGGATGCTGCGCCATCGCTTCCTTGGGAAGCCGTAACGGCAGCAGGTCGCGCGGTGGCATCGCCTCACCGCCGCGTACGACGACCGTGTCGCGGAAGACGTCGAGCAACCGGCGCGCCTGCCCGGGATCGGTGGCGGCCGGCCCGGACAAGAGTCCGCGCAAGAACCATCGCGGACCGTCGACGCCGATGAAGCGCATCGGCTGCGGGCCGGTCCCGTGCGGCGGTCCACCTTGATCCGGCGGCGGTGGCTTCACTCGCGCATGCAGCTCTGCACCGAACGGTCCGTCTGCCGGGTCGGCCGAGCCGCCACCTTCGCGAATCGACTCCGCGATCTCGTCGCGCACCTCGAGCCAGATGCCGGCCGAGCGCGGAGCAGCGAACGCCTGGAGCTGCATCGCGTTGGGTCCGTGGATGACGGTCGCGTTGATGACCGTCTGGTCCTGCATGTCGACGCGGAGCTCGACGCCCTCCGGCGTCGGCACCAGCAACGACCCAAGGTCGATGCGGGCCTGGTCATCCTTCGGCGCGTCGGCCGCGTCCCACGGCCCACCGGGCCGCGATATCTCCTCCCGCGGCACCATCGACTCGCCGGGTTCGTAGCCGCCCTCGACCGACTCGTCGACCGCGTCCGCAGCCTCGTCGACCGCGTCCACCGAATCGTTGTCAGCCGCTTTGCGGCGTCGGAACACCATCAGGCCCCTCCTTACTCCCTCCACGGTAGCCACCGGTCGAACCGAAGCCACCGCTCGCTCGTGCCGATTCCGGCAGCTCGCCGACCTCGACGAACGCCGCACGTTCCACCCGCTGGATCACCAGCTGTGCGATCCGGTCGCCACGAGCCAGCCTGATCGGCTCGCGCGGATCGAGGTTGACGACGATGACCTTGATCTCACCGCGATAGCCGGCATCAACTGTGCCTGGCGCATTGACCAGTGCCAAGCCGACTCGCGCGGCGAGCCCGGAACGCGGATGCACGAAGGCGGCATATCCCTCCGGCAGCGCGATCGCGAGCCCGGTCGGGACAACCGCCCGCTCCCCTGGCGCAAGCGTCACCTCCACGGCCGTGACCAGGTCGGCTCCGGCATCGCCGGGGTGGGCATATTCCGGCAGCGGCAGCTCGGCATCGAGCCGCTGCACCAGCACCCGCGGCGTACCCCTGTCGCCTGACTCATCCACGGCGGGGCACCCTATATGTCATGTCTAAGACAGTGGTGGTCACGGGCGCGAACAGCGGCATCGGCCTGGCAACGACTCTCGAACTCGCCGGCGCCGGGTATGACGTCGTGGGAACGGTCCGTTCAGAAGCCAAGGCCTACGCCCTGTATGACGCGGCAACCGAGCGCGGAGTCGCCGTACAGGCAGCGGTCGTCGACATCAGCGACGCGGAGTCCACCGCGAAGGGGTTCGCGGAGATCGAGGGGCGCAGCGACATCTGGGCCGTCGTCAACAACGCCGGTTACGCCCAGGCGGGCGCGATCGAGGACGTCGACGACGACGCGGTGCGCGCCCAGCTCGAGGTCAACCTCGTCGCGCCGGCACGCATCGCGCGACTCGTCCTGCCCGGCATGCGCGACCGCGGCGAAGGACGCATCGTCAACATCTCGTCGGTCGCGGGCCGCGTCTCGCTCCCGCTGATGGGCTGGTACTGCGCGTCCAAGCACGGACTTGAGTCGATGACCGACGCCCTGCGGATGGAGGTCGGCGATGCCGGCATCCACGTGTCGCTGGTGGAGCCCGGCAGCTTCGGCACGGGCATCTGGGACGGCGCCCAATATCCCGACGGCTCGACGCGATTCGACGAGGCCTACGACCGCGCCCGCCGGTCCACCTCCGCCGGCATGCGCGTCATGCCCGACCCGGTCTGGGTCGCCCGCACCGTGCGGCTGGCGCTCGGCTCGCCGGTGCCGCTGGCGCGCTATCTGATCGGTGCGGACGCTGTCAGCGGCGTGCTTGCCGAGCGACTTGTGCCGACGGCGATCACCGACGTCGTCAAGGGACTCGTGACCGGCGTACGCCGGCTGCCGTTTATGCGTTGATGTCGGCGTTGCGCTCAGCCACGTCCTGGTAGGTGGTCGTCGCCGCGGCCTCGTCCGGGTATGCCGGCTGCGCCTCGGCCTCGAGCACGCGGTTGCGTCGGGCCAGGGTGAGCCCACCGACAATGAACGAGAGGACGAGCGCCGACAGACCGGGACCCCAGCCATGCGTCCACGGGATGTTGCCGGCGTTGTCGACGCTCCAGCTTCCCGCGCCGGTGAAGGCGAGCCCGGTCGCGACCAGGCCGTTGATCAGCGGCAGCTCGTAACCGCTGTTGGTGTTCCACAGTCCATTCGGCGCGTGCACGGTGACCGCTGCGACGAGCATCGTGCCCATGACCATCGCCGCGCCGAGCCAGGTCAGCATGCCCAGGACGAGCAGCAGCCCGCCACCGGCCTCGGACACGCCGGCGACCATCGCCATGCGGCGACCGGGCTTGAATCCGAGTTGCTCGAAGAATCCGCCGGTGCCGTCGAGGCCGTGCCCGCCATACCAGCCGAACAGCTTCTGCGTGCCGTGGCCGATGAGCAGCAGGCCGAGCACCAGACGAATGATGAGCAAGCCCTCGGGCATGACGCCTCCCTTGGCTGTCGGGGTCTATGCAACGCTCGTTGTCATGCCCGGAAGCGAGGATCCGCACGCCCCTTTTTTCCGGGAACGTCTCACGGTCCCCCTTCTGTGGTGGCTGATCGCCACGCTCGGGGTCGGGATCGGCGGCGCGGAGGTCTTCGCCGGGTTCGACTGGCACGTCGTGGTGGTCGTCTACCTCGTGCTGGCGTTGCCCACCGCCGCGATCCTGCTGGCGACGGGTCGGCTGACGGTCACGGTGGACGAAGGCGGCCTGCACGCCGGTGGTGTGACCCTGCCCGCCGACGCGATCGGCGAGGTCCGCCGACTGACCGCGGCGGAGACCAAGCGCTTCCTCGGCCCGAGCGCTGACCGTACGGCGCACATGGCGGCGCGGGGTTACGTGCGCGAGTCGGTCGCGATCCGCACCCGCGACATGCCGGAGTGTCCGTACTGGCTCGTCTCGTCTCGTCGCCCTGACGAGCTCATCGCCGCGCTGGTACTCGTAGCGCAGCCGTAAGCGCGGGCGCAAGGTCGCCGCGCGGTGCGACGGCCACATCGTCGAGGCCGAGCCACTCGGCGAGCTCACGCAGCTCGGTCGCCAGCTCCTCCGCGGTGTCGGCCGGCGCGTGCGGCTCGCACCAGGCCGCCACAACGCGGAGCACGCGTGCCTGTCGATCGCTCTTGAGGTCGACACGTGCGACGAGCGCGTCGCCGAGAAGGAACGGCAGGACGTAGTAGCCGTGCTGGCGCTTGTGTGCCGGCACGTAGATCTCGATGCGGTAGAAGAACTCGAACAGGCGATGGGTGCGGTCCCGCTCCCAGATCAACGGATCGAACGGGACGAGCAGGCTGCGGGTCGGCGTCGTACGAGGAACCACGACGTCGGGCAACACATAGGCCGGCTGACGCCATCCCTCCACCGTGATCTCGGCCAACCGGCCCGCTTCGACGAGCTCCGCGATCCGCGGCCGCGCTTGTGGTGTGCGGATGCGGAAGTAGTCGGCGAGATCGCCGGCGGTTCCTACGCCGCATGCGCGCGCGGCCCGAACCAGCAGCTCGCGATGTGCTTCTTCTTCGCTCGGCGTCGGCACAGAGAGGATGTGCTCCGGCAACACGCGTTCGGTGATGTCGTAGACCCGCTCGAAGTTGCGCCGCTCCCGGGCCGCAACCCGACCGCTCCAGAACAGGTACTCGAGTGCGGTCTTCTCCAGCGTCCAGTTCCAGCCCCAATTGTCCTTCGCCCGCTTCGCTTCCGCGGCCAGCTCGCCCGCCGTCGCCGGGCCCTGGTCACGCAACATGGCGTAGACCTGCTCGACGACAGTTGCGTTGTCCCGGGCCAAGCGGGCGATGCCGCCCCAGGTTCCGTCACCAGCGGCTGCGCGTTGCATGCGCCAGCGGAACAACGGCTGCATCTCGACGGGCATGAGCGACGCTTCGTGTCCCCAATACTCGAACAGCTCGCGGTCTTTGTAGGCCATGCGATCGAGCAGCGCAGTGGAATACGCGCCGAGGCGCGACCACCCCGGCAGATACTGCGCGCGCTGCAAAACGTTGACGCTGTCGATCTGCAACAGCTGCGTGTGGTTGAGCAATCGACGCAGATGACGCCGGTCGACCGTGGCTGGTCGTGCGCGCGTGAAGCCCTGCGCTGCAAGCGCAACCCGACGCGCCTGCTTGAGCGACAGTGACTGCACGCGTGCATCCTGGCACTGTGCAACTCACACAACCTGGGCACATGCAACTCGGGGTCGTGATCCTTCCGGACGAGCGGTGGTCTCGCGCACGCGCCTTGTGGCAGCGCGCAGAGGAGCTCGGCTTCGCGCATGCCTGGACCTACGACCACATGTCATGGCGGACGCTGCGCGACCGCACGTGGTTCGGGATGGTCCCGACACTTGCGGCCGCGGCCGCCGCGACAACGACGATCCGGCTCGGTCCACTCGTCGCGTCGCCCAACTTCCGGCACCCGGCGGCGTTCGCCAAGGAACTCGTCGCACTCGACGACATCAGCGACGGTCGCGTCATTGCGGGGATCGGTTCAGGAGGGACTGGGTATGACGCGACGGTCCTCGGCGAACCAGCGCCAACACCAGCCGAGCGCTCCGAGCGCTTCCGCGAGTTCGTCGAAGCCACCGACCTGTTCCTCCGCGAACCCGCCACTTCGTATGACGGCAGCATCTACCGAGCGACAGAGATGCGGACCTATCCCGGTTGCGTGCAACAACCGCGGCTGCCACTCGCGATCGCAGCCACCGGGCCGCGGGCCATGGCACTCGCGGCGAAACACGGTGACTACTGGGTGACGACCGGAAACTCAAAAGCGCCCGAACATCTGGCGCCGGCGGAAGGCCTCGACTCGATCCGCCCCCAAATCGACCTACTCGACGACGCATGCGTGCAGGCACACCGAGAGCCGACATCGATCCGTCGCATGGTCGTGACCGGTGGCTTGCTCGATCCGGCGTTGGACTCGGTCGACTCGTTCACCGAAGCGATCGAGACCTATGCCGCGGCAGGCTTCACCGACCTCGTCGTGCACTGGCCGCGCGACGACGAGCCCTACCAAGGCGACCGCGACCAGTTCGAAAAGGTTGTCGCCGCCGTGTTAGCGCGGTAACAGCACTGCTTGCACTTGCGTTGTCTGCGCGACGAGCCGCTCGTCGGCGTCATACATCGCCGTCTGCACTGTCACGGTCGTGCGGCCGCGGTGCAACACCGTCGCCCGCGCCGTCACCTCGGACGTCGCCGCGCGCATCAACTGCGTCGACGACGTGATGGTCGCGGTGTTGGCGCCATCCGGAAGGCCGAGGAACGTCACGACGGCACCCAGCGAGTCAGCGAGCGACATCAGCGCGCCCCCATGCACGAGGCCGCCGGTCGTGCAGTTGTCCGGCGAATACGGCAGTCGCGCCACCGCGGTCTCGGCGTCCGCATGGTCGATCGTCATACCAAGCCGTGCCGCGAACGGCATCAACGCGACCAGGTCACCGCCGTCAAGAGCCATGACGAGATGCTCCCCCGGTAACCGGGTGCGCATGGGTCGACACGCGGGTAGGAGACTCGTCAGCGACGAGAGGACGGGGATGGCCAAGGACAAGGACGACGAGAGCGGCAGCACGGCGTACAAGTTGTTGACAGTCATCGCTGCCGCCGGTGGTGCGTTCGCTGCCCGCAAGTTCCTCCGGGTCGTGTGGAAGGCAGCGAGCGGCAAAGAGCCGCCGACGAACCCTGAGCATCCCGAAGTGACGTGGCCCGAGGCCGTGAGTTGGGCCGTTCTCTCCGGTGCGGTTGTCGGTGTTGCGCGGCTGTTCGCGCAGAAGAAGATCGCCATCACTTGGCACCGCTCGACCGGCGAGCTGCCGCCCGGTTTACGGGAAAAAACCACGGTTTGAACGACGACACGGAGCCAAATAGCGTTTACCGGCGGTAATGGCGGCGTACCTTTCGTTTATGGCTGACTCGTCGGGCGCACGTCTAACGACGTCGATCCGAGCCGGCAGCGCACGTCGACTGGCAGCAATACCCAACCTCGACGCGCTATTCAGCGCGCGCGTTCGACAGGGTGTCGGCGCGGCGCTCGCGGAAGTGCACGGCCGAGTCGTCTTCTCCTCGCCGCCCGTTGGCACGTGGACAGTGCATCTCGACGACGGTCGGGTGCGGTTGTCGCGCGGCGCGGCGTTGCCCGCGGACGCGACTGTCACCGCCGATCCCGCAACGCTGGCCGCGGTGCTCGAAGGCCGCATCAGTGGCGTCGAGGCATTCCTCGACCACGGCCTCGTCGTGCGCGGCAACCTCGCACTCGCGCTGCAGATGGATGGCGCGTTCGACGTCGGCGTGCGACCGCCTACACATCCGGTCGCGCGAGTCCGCATGGTCAACGGCGTACGCACGGCATACCTGGAAGCCGGCCCCCGCGAGGCGCCGCCGGTGCTGCTGTTGCACGGACTTGGTGCGACCAACGCGTCGATGCTGCCGCTGCTCGCTGACCTCGCGCGCGACCATCGCGTCATCGCGCCGGACTTCCCGGGGTTCGGCGCATCCGCAGCGCCGCGCTGGGCCTACCGACCGCGCGATCTCGCCCAATGGCTGCGGGCTTTCCAACACGACGTCGGCGCCGAACCAGCAGCGATTGTCGGTAACTCACTCGGTGGTCGTGTCGCCATCGAACTCGCGATGCAGGCGCCTGACGCCGTGTCCCGCATGGTCTTGCTCTGTCCGTCGCCGGCGTTCCGGCGCCTGCGTCAGTTTGTGCCACTGGTGAAGCTGCTCCCACCGGACGCCGTGGTCACGCGCATCCCGATCGGGCATCGCGCGATCGTGCTCGGCATCCGTTCGATGTTCTCCCGGCCTGACCGCTTGTCCCGGCAGTGGTATGACGCCGCCGCCGACGAACATCAGCGCGTCATGCGCAGCTACCGACACCGGCGGGCGTTCTTCGCGGCGTTGCGGCAGATCTACCTCGAAGAAGCGTTCGGCGACAACGGATTCTGGGACCGACTGCCCACGATGAAGACGCCGGCGTTGTTCGTCTGGGGCGACCACGACCGGCTCGTGCCGGCGTCGTTCGAGCGGCACGTCGTCGCAGCGATCCCCCAGGCGCAGTCACTCGTGATGCCTGACTGCGGGCACGTGCCGCAGTTCGAGCATCCGGAACGGACCGCCGAGATCACCCGCGCCTATCTCGACCGCGACTCCGTCCGCTTTCTCTAATCAGCGTCAGAGTCGGCGCAGGTCAGCAGCTATGCGTTGGCCGAGGCGTCTGGTCTCGCGCTGGTTGAGTGCGGCCCCGGCCACCGCGCCGGCGAGGAACGGGACGACCGTGGTTGCGTTGCGACCGGCGCGGCGGATGAGCCGCTGACGCAGCTCCCGGCGCGCGGCGCCGCTGACGACTCCGGACAGGCCGGGCCCGCCGATCAGCGGGTCGATCCCCCGCCGACGCGTCCACGACCCGAGATAGGCAGCCGCGCGCACCGCCGGCGACCCGACGGGCGACTGGTCGTAGACCTCGTGCAGCTCGGCGATCAGCTTCACTTCGACGGCGACGACGGCGAGAGTCTCGGCCGCGATCTGCACCGGCGCCGACAGGAGAAGCGGCGGTGCCGCAATCTCGATTGTCGACAGCAACCCGCCGGCGGCGCCAATCGCGCCCGTCACCCGGGTCGCGTTGGCGATGAGCGCTTCGGCCAGAGCATCGCCGGTGAGCCCCCGATAGTGCTGGCGCAGCGTCGGCAGATCACGGATCGGAATGTGTGGAGCGACGTCGATGACGACGTCGACGAGCCGCCGGCTCTGGCTGCTCATCAGCACCGCGAGCCGCCCGACCAAACCCGCACGAGTGCGGCGGTCGAGCGGCTCGTCGTCGGCGAGTCGGGCGACGACCCTCGCGAGGTCGTCGGCCCCGTCGGCTTCTTCAGTCACCGTTGAGTGATCGGGCGGATCCGGGCCTTTACTGAGCGCAGTCCTTGCAGATCATCTTCTTCTCGTTAGCGAGCTGGCTGCGGTGTCGGACCAAGAAGCAGCTGTTGCACGTGAACTCGTCGGCCTGCCTCGGCACGACGCGTACGGTCAGCTCCTCGCCCGAGAGGTCGGCTCCCGGCAGCTCCAGCGACTCGGCAAGCTCTGCCTCGTCCACGTCGACAGCGCCCGCCTGGGCGTCGCGGCGTGCCTTCAGCTCCTCAAGGCTGTCTTCACCCAGCTCGTCATCTGTGGTGCGCGGCTGGTCGTAATCGGTTGCCATCTATTCCTGCCTTCCCTGTCCCGGCGCGGATACAACGCAGCGACCCGGCCACTTGTGCCCGGTTGGCGCGTCTTTTTTTCCGTCCGCATTCCCGCGTCGAAGCGCGCACCGTACCAGCGCGCACCTGAAAAGGTGCTGATCGGCGGGTATCCGCGCCGACACAGTACGGCGAATGAGTGACATCCACCCCAAATTCGCGCCCGAAGTGCGGGTAGAGGACCCCGTATGGCGACCATTGGCTACTTCCTCTCCAGCGAAGAACACCCGGGCAGCGAGCTCGTCACGGCGGCCGCTCAGGCCGAGCAAGCCGGCTTTCCAGCCGCCTGGATTTCCGACCACTTCCATCCCTGGCTCGATGAACAGGGGCACAGCCCGTTCGTCTGGTCAGTCCTCGGCGCGATCGCTCAGGCCACCTCGACGCTGCGGGTGACCACTGCAGTGACGGCGCCGATCATGCGGATCCATCCGGCGATCCTGGCCCAGGCGACGGCGACCACGGCCGAGCTCTTCGGCACTGTCCCGGGCGACGGGGGTCGGGCCCGGTCGCGGTTCGGATTCGGTGTCGGCACCGGTGAGGCACTGAATGAGCACATTCTGGGCGACCACTGGCCGGTCCCCGAGGTGCGGTTGGCGATGATCGACGAAGCCGTCGCCCTGATCCGCGAGCTGTGGAAGGGCGAAAACGTCGACCACGACGGCGAGCACTACGTGGTCGAGAACACCCGGATCTACACGCTGCCATCGACCTTGCCGCCGATCCTGATGTCCGGGTTCGGCGAGAAGTCCGTCCAGCTGGCCGCCCGCATCGCCGACGGCTTCATGACCACCTCGCCCAACAAGGAGCACCTCGACCTCTACCGGCGCAGCGGCGGCAAGGGGCCGCTGCAGGGCGGGGTCAAGGTCTGCTGGAACGAGGACGCGAACCAGGCGGCGAAGATCGCGCACCAGACCTGGCGCAACTCGTTCCTGCCGGGCCAACTGGCGCAGGACCTGCCAACGCCCTCGCACTTCGACCAGGCGAGCCAGCTGGTCACCGAGCAACTAGTACGGGAAAAGGTGCCGTGCGGTCCAAATCCGGAAGTCCATCTCCAGGCAATACGTGAGTACGTCGACGCCGGCTTCGACGAGATCTACGTCTCCCAGATGGGTCCGGACCAGGAAGGCATGATCAAGTTCTACGAACGGGAGATCCTGCCCGCGCTGTAGATCAGGGGCGCGTCGTACCCTTCGCGGGTGGATTTCCGCGATACGCCCGAGGAAGCGCAGTTCCGTGCAGATCTGCGCGCCTGGCTGACCAGCAACCTGCCGGACGACTGGACGACGCGCACCCCGTCGGTCGGACACTTCGACGTCGACGCCGCGCGCGTCTGGAGCAAGAAGCTCTTCGACGCGGGCTACGTCGGCCTGACCTGGCCAAAGGAGTACGGCGGCGGAGGTGCGCCATACCCCCATCAAGGCATCTACCTCGAGGAAACCGCGCGGATCGCCGCGCCTGATCACATCGGCGGGATCGGGCTCGGGATGGCCGGGCCGACGATCATCGCCTGGGGCAGCGACGAGCAGAAGAAGAGGTATCTCGCACCGCTGCTGTCCGGTGAAGAGGTGTGGTGCCAGGGGTTCAGCGAGCCGGGCAGCGGCTCCGACCTGGCCGGCGCCCGCACCCGCGCCGAGCTCGACGGCGACACCTGGGTGGTGAACGGCCAGAAGGTGTGGTCGTCCTGGGCCCACATCGCCGACTGGTGCATCCTCGTCGTCCGGACCGACCCGGAGGCCGAGAAGCACCGAGGTCTGTCGTTCCTGCTCGTCGACATGCACTCCCCCGGCATCGAGGTGCGACCGCTCAAGCAGATCACCGGCGACCCGGAGTTCAACGAGATCTTCTTCACCGACGTGCGCGTGCCGCGCGAGTCGATGCTCGGCCAACCCGGCGAGGGCTGGAACGTCGCGATGACGACGTTGCTGCATGAACGCGGGACGTTGGGCTTCGCGTTGACGGCGGCGCTCGAGCGGCAGCTCAACAACCTCGTCCGGCTGGCGAGGCAGCCTTCACCGGACGGTCAGGTGCCTGCCGACGACCCAGTGATCCGCGACGCGATCGCGCGCGAGTGGATCGACTTGCAGGCGTTGCGGTTCACGAACTACCGGTCGCTGACGACGCTCGCGAAGACCGGCGTGCCTGGCCCGGAGGGTTCCGTGGCGAAGTTGCACTGGTCGGAGACCAACCAGCGGCTGACAAAGCTGGCGCTCTCGCTCGAGGGCCTGGCGTCGCAGCTCGACGGCGAGGGCGGCGTCTGGGACGGGTTCTGGCAATACCAGCAGCTGCGCAGCCGCGGCAACACGATCGAAGCCGGTACGTCGGAGATCCTTCGCAACATCGTCGCCGAACGCGTCGTCGGGCTCCCCCGCTCACGATGAACGACTCCCGGGTCTGAAGGGGCTGAGGACGTGGATTTCGCCTTCTCGGAAGAGCAAGAGCTGCTGCGGGCGTCGGCGCGGGACTATCTCGCTGACCGTTGGCCGCTCGACCGTGTCGTTGCGACTGCAGACGCCGAGCCGTCGTTCGACGCGGCGGCGTGGAAGGAGCTCGCCGACCTCGGCTGGCTCGACCCGTCACTCGGGATGCTGGAACACGCCGTCATCGCTGAGGAGACCGGCTTCGGCCTGCTGCCGCAGCCGTGGTTCGCGTCGGTGGCGCTAGCAGGACCCGTGCTCGACGACGAGCTGAGCGAGGCGGTGGGCAACGGCGACCGTGCCGTGACCCTCGCCCGTGACGGTGACGTCACGGCGTCGAGCGGTGCACTGTCCGGTGTCGCGCGGCTCGTGCCCGACCTCGCCTCCGTTACCGATGTCGTCGTCGTCGCGGCTGATGGCTTGTATGCCGTGGATGTGGTGGCGCACCCGGAGGGCGTCATACCGCTGTCGACGATGGACCGCACGCGCCGGCTCGGTGAGCTTCGGCTCGACGGGACACCGGCGCGGCGGCTCGACGTGGACCTCGCGAAGTTGGTCGACGTCCGCCGCAATGCGCTCGCACTAGCAGCGTGCGAGGCGGTGGGTCTGGCGCAGCGCGCGCTCGACCTGGCTGCCGAGTACACCAAGACGCGACAGCAGTTCGGCCGGATCATCGGGACCTACCAGGGCGTGTCGCATCGGGTGTCGAACATCTATGTGGCCACGCAGCTCAGCCGTTCACTGGCCTACTGGGCGGCGTGGGCGGTGGCCGAGGGCGACGCGCAGCAGGATGCGGCAGTCGCGGCGGCGAAGTCGGCGGCGAGCGAGGCGGCCGTGTTTGCGTGCGAGAACGCGATCCAGGTGCACGGCGGGATCGGGTTCACGTGGGAACACGTCTTGCATCGCTTCTACAAGCGAGCGCAGTGGCTGGAGGCGTTCGAGGGTTATGGCCGCGACCATCGGGCCATCGTTGCGGAGGCGGTACTGGCTTCATGATCGAGCTGACGAAAGTTCTCTACACCGCACGAGCGACGGCCGAGGGCGGCCGCGACGGGCACACGGCAAGTGACGACGGCAAGCTCGATGTGAAGTTGTCGCCTCCGGTCGAGATGGGTGGTCCGGCCGACGGTGTCGGCACCAACCCCGAGCAGTTGTTCGCCGCGGGATATTCGTCGTGCTTCCACTCCGCGCTGAAAATCGTCGCCCGTCGCATGAAGCTCGACGCCGACGAGTCAACCGTGTCAGCCGCGGTCGGCATCGGACCGGGCGAAGGCATGATCGGTTACGGCTTGCAGGTCGAGCTGACCGTCTCGTTGCCCAAGGTCGATGACAGCGAGCAGGCCCAGCAGCTGGTGGACACGGCGCACAAGGTGTGCCCGTACTCGAACGCGATCCGCGGCAACGTCGACGTGAAGCTGTCGGTGGCGTAGGGCGTGACCGAGGCGGAGCCCCCCAACGAGCCGCTGAACGACCCGGACTTACCGCGCACCGCCAAGCGGCTCGGCTGGCTCTTCGCCGGCCAGCTCATCGCGATGCTGCTGATCCTCGTCGGCGGCATCTTGCTCATGGTCACCTTGGCCCACAACAACTCGCTGAGCTGCGACAGCGGCTTCGGCTTCCCGACAGGCACCTGCCACCACCGGTCCTACGCGTTACCGATCGGCCTCTTGGTGGGCGGCTTCGCCTGGTTCCTCATCGGTATGGCGCTGTCAGCCGCGATCGGCCTGCGCGCCGGCGCGTCAGTCCTCGACACGCTCCTCAAGCGCCGCCGCTAGGCGGAGTCGCGGGCTTCTTTGGTCGATGACGGGCCGAGGAGGATGTCGAACGCGGGGCTCGGGCGGCGGGATACCTCGAGCGGCGGCACTTCGAGCGGGCTGTCGGTGCTGACCGCAGCCGGCCAGTTCAGCGGCGGCTCGGCTTCGTCGTGGAGCAGCTCGACCGTGTCCTCGACACGCTCCAGGCGGTCGGCGAGACGGCGTACCTCGGCCTGCAACACGGCGATCGCCGCGCCCTGGAGCAACGACTCTTGCGTTGGCCGCGCCGGCGCCGGCGGCTCGTCGCGCACCGCCTGAAGGGCTGCGACAACGGCAAGCCGGCGAGCGTCGGGCGAAGTCGCAGAAGCGGGGCGCACAACAAATCAGGCTACCGATGGGCGGAGATCATCGCCAGCGGGGTGGCGCGGACGCGGGGTGAACGTCATGGGAATCTTGAGCACATGTCCGTGACGCAAGATCGCCGTACCAACAAGGGCAACGAGGGCAGGTCGTTCGAGTCGCTGTCACCCGCGACCGGCGACGTCGTCGCCACGTTGCCGATCCATGACGAGGGCGAGGTACGCGAAGCCGTGCAGCGCGCCCGTAAGGCCGCGCAATGGTGGCGCGACCTCGGCTTTGACGGCCGGAGCAAGCGGCTGCGGGCCTACACCGGGGTGCTCACCCGGCGCCGGGAAGAGCTGCTCGATCTGATCTCCCGCGAGAACGGCAAGCCGCGGGTCGACGCGTTCATCGAGCACCTGCTCGCCGTCGAGCACCTGGACTGGGCCGCGCGCAACGCCCGTCGCCTCATGCGGCCGCGCAAGGTCGGCGGCTCGATGCTGCTGGCCAACGTCAAGCCGATCCTCGAATACCAGCCGCTAGGCGTCGTCGGTGTGATCGGGCCGTGGAACTACCCGCTGTTCACGCCGATGGGCTCGATCGGCTACGCCTTGGCCGCCGGCAACGCTGTCGTTTTCAAGCCGAGCGAGTTCACGCCCGCGGTCGGTGTCTGGCTGGCCGATGCGTTCCGCGAGGTCGTCCCGGAGCAACCCGTGTTCCAGGTCATCACCGGCTTCGGCGAGACCGGCGCGGCGCTGTGCCGGGCCGGCGTCGACAAGATCGCCTTCACCGGCTCCGCGCCGACCGGCCGCAAGATCATGGCTGCGTGCGCCGAAACACTGACGCCGGTCTTGCTCGAGCTCGGCGGCAAGGACGCCATGCTCGTTGACGCCGACGCCGACGTGAAAGCCGCAGCGAGCGCTGCCCTTTGGGGCGCCTGCAGCAACGCCGGCCAGACGTGCATCGGCATCGAGCGCGTCTACGTCGTCGACGCCGTCTACGACAAGTTCGTCGACGAGCTCACGAATGCCGCGTCGACGATCAAGGCCGGCGGCGACCAGCCGGTCATCGGACCGATGACGATGCCGAAGCAGATCGACATCGTGCGCGAACACGTTGAGGAGGCGCTCGACCGCGGTGCCCGCGCGATCGTCGGCGGCCGTGAGTCGGTCCGGCCGCCATACATCGACCCGGTCATCCTCGTCGACGTCCCGGACGACGCGCGCGTCATGCGCGAGGAGACGTTCGGCCCGGTGCTCCCGGTCACACGAGTGCGCGATATCGACGAAGGTGTCGAGCGCGCCAACCGCACGTCCTACGGGCTCGGTGCCGCGGTCTTCGGAAAGAAGCGCGGGTATGACGCCGCCCGCCGGTTGCGGTCGGGCATGACGAGTGTCAACTCGGTGCTGGCTTTTGCCGGCTTCCCGTCGCTGCCGTTCGGCGGCGTCGGCGAGTCGGGCTTCGGGCGCATCCACGGCGAGGACGGGCTCAAGGAGTTCACCCGGCCGAAGGCAATCGCGCAGCAACGCTTCTCGACGCCCGCCGAGATGATGTCGTTCGACCGGCCCGCGTGGTTGCCGAAGGTGGCGGCGAAGCTGGGCGAACTCAAGTACGGCCGCCGACGTTGAGCGACAACCCGGGTCGTGATGCCCAACGGATCGGTACCGCGCATTTTCTGCACCAGGATCCGGCGAAGATCCATGACCCCGTGTGGGCGGTGACCGGGACGCTCGGCGACAGCCAGTGTTATCTCGGCGTCACGCAGAAGGTCGCGGCGATCCAGCAAGCGGTGGCGGCTCGCATCGAGCGGGATGGGGTTCCGGTTCGGCTGATTGCCCCGGCGTTTTCGCTTGGTGTGTCCGATGGTCAGCTCAACGGCACCGACGAGATGCGCTACTCGCTCATCGGCCGCGAGCTCGTGCACGACACGATGGACGTGCACCTGCGCGGCAGCAGTGTGAGCGGGCTGATCGCGGTCGTCGCGTGTGACAAGCCACCGGTCGGCACGTTGGCAGCGGTCCTCGAATACAACGCACCGGCCGTGCTCGCTTCGGACGGCTCGATCCGACCGGGCATCGATCCCGACACTGGTGAACCGATCGACATCATCACCGGCTTCCAGGCGGCCGGCGACGACGATCCGGCCAAGCGCGCCCACATCGCGGCGCATGCATGTCCCGGCTACGGCAGCTGCGGCGGGATGTTCACCTACAACACCATGCAGACGTTCATCGCCGTCACCGGCATGCAGCCGCTGCACATGGTCGCGCCCGCTGCGGAAGACCAGCGCCGGGTCGAGCAGTTCCCGCAGGAGCTCGTGGACTGCCTGGTCACGATGACGAGCCGCGACATCCGACCGCGTGACATCGTCACACCCGCGTCACTTCGCAATGCGCTCACGGTGACGATGGCGATGGGCGGCTCGACCAATGTCATGCTGCACAGCGTGGAAATCGCACGCGCTGCCGGCCTTGATCTATGGCGCGACGTGATGTCGCAGGAAGAGTTCAACGCGCTGTCGCACCGGTTGCCAGTGCTCGTCAACCTGCGACCGTTCGGTCGCTACTCGGTCGTCGACCTCGAGACTCAGGGCGGACTGCCAGTCATCGTGCGCGAGCTCCTCGAGGGCGGACTGCTCGACGGCACCGCTCTCACCTGCACCGGGGAAACCCTGGCCGAGCAAGTGCAGCGCCTCAACCCACCGCAACCGGACGGCGACGTCATCCATCCGGTGTCGACCCCGTTCAAGGCGACCGGTGGGCTGCGCCTGCTGCGCGGCAACCTCGCTCCGGATGGCGGCGCGATCCTCAAGCTCGCCGGTGTCGAGAGCGGACTGTTCGACGGTGTGTTCACCGGGCGGGCGCGGGTGTTCGACAGCGAGCGGTCGCTGATCGAGGCGCTCGAAGAGCGACCTGACTCCTTCGGTGACCAGGACATGGTCGTCATCCGCTACGAGGGCCCGCGCGGCGCCCCTGGCATGCCCGAGATGCTCGACCCGACGTCGCGGATCACCGCGCTCTGCCGGCAGCGCAACATCTCGATCGCGCTCATGACGGACGCCCGATTCTCCGGCGGATCAGTCGGGCTGGTCATCGGTCACGTCGCGCCGGAGGCGTTCCGGGGCGGACCGATCGCACTCGTCGAAGACGGCGACACCATCGTCGCCGACCTCAACAACGACCGTCTCGACTGCACCGAACTCGACGACGTCGAGGTCGTGCAGCGTCGTACCGATGCGTGGCAGAAAGCCGTCACCGACAACGGCGGGACCCATCCCAGCGTCAAGCCGGTGAACAGTCGAATGCTCCGGCGCATGCGCGCCACCGCCCGCCCGGCGCTCGAAGGCGCCGGCATGTCCCCGGACTAGGCGTAGGCGTTCGCGTACTCAACGACGAGCCTCACGTACCAGTCGGCGTGGTTGTAGGCCCAGATGGCGTCATACAGGGATTGGCCGCCACGGCTCGCGCCCGACAGGCACAGGTAGCGCGCCGCCGAATAAATCGCGTCGGCCGGGTTCTGGATGTCGGCATAGCCGTCACCGTCGCCGTCCACGCCGTATGCCGCAAACGTCGACGGCAGGAACTGCATGGGCCCTTCGGCGCCCTTGATCGAACGGTGCACGTTGGCGCCGTGACCTGTCTCCACCGCGCCGATGCCGGCGAGCACGGTCCACGGGAGGCCAGGACACGTCGTCGCCGCGGCGCGATAAAGCGCGAGGTATGACGCCGGGATCGTGGCTTGCGCGAACGCACTGAGGGGGTTCTGCGTGACAGCGGGATGCGCGCTCCACACGACTGCGTGCTTGTCGACGATGCGGCGTACGTCGACCGCCACGGTGCTCACGTCGAGATGCGGCGCACTGATGAACAAGCGTCGCGACGGGTGCAGCCCGAGCCGAGCAGCTGACGCATGCGACATGAGCGCCTGCGCCGAACCCAGACCGATCGAGGCAAACGCGCCGACGCGCAGCGCCGCAACGTGCCCCTTGCGGCCGTGCACCGGGACGGTTGCGCCGAGTCGCTTGCGCAACGGATCGGCAGTCGAATAGCCAACGGTGAGGTCGCCACCCGCGACCGACTGCCACAACGCATCGGACTGCGCGGTCAACGTCGGCGTGAACGCGCGAACGCGCCCCGCGTCGACACCGATCGCATGAAGGTGGTGGCCGCGGAGGGTAATAGTGCCGGTGTCGATCGCGGCGACTGACCGGATCCCGTCGACCCGCCAGAGGCGCTTGACCGCAGCCGGTCGTGCGGCCCGCGGAAGCTGAACGATGACATCCGGCGGGGTCAGGCGATGCAACGGCGCAACCTGACGCGACGACGAGCGGTCCGCCGCCGGGACCACCGGGCGGGGCAGCACCGACGCCGAGGTTGTGCGGTCCGTGGTGGTCGTGAACGCGTGCGCGGCGCCGACAAAGATGGCAGTCGCGGCAACACCGACGGCCGCAACACCTAGCGCTGGGAAAAGAACTCGGCGGGAAGGAAGCACGGGGCGACAACCACCTTTCTGCTCCCCCGCCGACAGTGACTACTTACCAAGTTACGACGCCGGCGGCTCGACTCCTGCCGAGATGAGCAGCCGCTCGAGCTCCTCGAACAGGACGGGATTGGCTGCGAGCGTGGTCCAGTCGCCCGGTGGCCGGCCGCCGAGGCCGCCGACGCGCGCGCCGGCTTCGCTGGCGATCAACGCTCCGGCGGCCCAGTCCCACGGGTGCATTCCCGCCTCGTAATAGCCGTCGACCCGACCGGCAGCGACAGCGCAGAGATCGAGAGCCGCGGAGCCCAACCGGCGGATGTCGCGGACCGTCGGCAGCACGTGCAGGAGCACCTGCGCCTGCGCCGCCCGCGTCTGTGCCGAGTAGGCAAACCCGGTGGCGACGAGCGACAGCGACAGGTCCGTCTGCGGGGTGCATCGCAACGCCACGCCGTTGCACGTCGCTCCCCCGCCGAGAGCGGCGGCATACATCTCGTCGCGCATCACGTCGTAGACCACACCGGCGACGGCGGCGCCAGCGACATACGCCGCGATCGACACGGAGAACTGCGGCAGCGCATAGAGGTAGTTGACGGTGCCGTCGATCGGGTCGACGTACCACGTGACGACGTCGTCGTCGGTGCCTTCGTGTCGCGCGCCCTCTTCACCCACGATGCGATCGCCGGGTCGCGCCGCCAGCAGCCGGTCGACGATGAGCCGCTCGGACGCCGCGTCCATCTCGGTGACCGCGTCGGTCGGCGTGCTCTTGCTCGTCGCACGTAGGTGCTCCGGCCGGTGCCGGAGCAAGTCGCCCGCCTCCCGCGCGACGCGCTCCGCAAGCGCCAACAAAGACTTGTCAGCGGCTGACGTTGCTATAGCAGCGTCACGTGCTGACAAGTCCGGCTCACTTCCTCCGCGACCGGCGGATGGCCCAGGCGAGGAAACCGATGCCGGCCGCGGCACCCACTGCCGGAAGAGCCGTCTTCGCGGTGTCCAACGCGGTCGACGAACCGGCCGCCACCTTGTCGACGGCGGTCGTGGGCGTGCGCGGTGGGGCGGGTGCGAGTGCCGTCGCCGCGACTGAGGATCCCGGTGTGGATGCGGCCGCAGTAGCGCCGACGGTGGCCGGTCGCGGCGGCACTGGGACAGCGACGCCCGGCTGCACACCGCCGGGACGCTTGATCGGCGACGGCCCGGAGCCGCCGGCCGGACCGACGACGCGACGATCCTTGCGCCGACCGATGCGCAGCCCGAGGAAGACCGGGTCGTACTTCGTGTCGACCACACGTTCCTTCAACGGGATGATCCCATTGTCGGTGATGTGAATGCCCTCCGGGCACACCTCGGTGCAGCACTTGGTGATGTTGCAATAGCCGAGACCCTCGTCGTTCTGGGCCATCTTCCGCCGGTCGAGCGTGTCGAGCGGATGCATGTCGAGCTCGGCATAGCGGATGAAGAACCGCGGGCCGGCGAATGCGGGCTTGTTCTCCTCGTGGTCACGGATGACGTGGCAGGTGTTCTGGCACAGGAAGCATTCGATGCACTTGCGGAACTCTTGCCCGCGCTCGACGTCGACCTGCTGCATCCGGAACTTGCCGTCCTCGTTGGAGTGCGGCGGTGTGAACGCCGGCACCTCACGAGCCTTCTCGTAGTTGAAGGTCACGTCGGTGACGAGGTCACGGATCACCGGGAACGTGCGCATCGGCGTGACGGTGATCGTCTCCGTCGGGTCGAATGTCGACAGTCGCGTCATACACATCAACCGCGGCTTGCCGTTGATCTCCGCGCTGCACGATCCGCACTTGCCGGCCTTGCAGTTCCACCGGACCGCAAGGTCTGGCGCCTGCTCGGCTTGAAGTCGGTGGATCGCGTCGAGGACGACCTCGCCCTCCTCGACCGGCACGGCGTATGACGCAAAATCGCCGCCCGACGCGTCACCGCGCCAGATCCGCATCCTCAGGTCGTAACCCACGAGTTATTTGCCTTCCTCGAACAGCGCCTTGAGCTCGTCCGGCATCTGCGGCAGCGGTTGGCGGTTGATGTCGATGGAACCGCGCCGCTCTCGCAGCACGAGGTTGAGCTTTCCCCACTCGGGGTCGGTCCCCGGATAGTCGTCGCGCGTGTGACCACCACGGCTTTCCTTGCGCTCCAACGCCGCCCGCGCCACGCATTCGGACACAGTCAGCATCGAGCGCAGGTCGAGCGCGGTGTGCCAGCCCGGGTTGTAGCCACGGCCGGTGCCCTGCACCGAGACGTTCTTGGCACGTTCCTTGAGCCGCTCGATCTCCTTCAGCGCCCGCTCGAGCTCGTCCTGCTTGCGGATGATGCCGACGAGGGCCTGCATGTGCTCCTGCAGGTCCTTCATCACCGCGAACGGGTTCTCGGAGCCCGGGTTCGCGAACGGCTCGACCGCCTCGTCGGTCGCTGCCTGCACGTCGACATCGCTGACGCGCGGACGCGTCGACAGTGACGCGACGTACGACGCGGCGTTCTCGCCGGCGCGCCGGCCGAAGACGAGCAGGTCGGACAGCGAGTTGCCACCCAGCCGGTTGGATCCGTGCATCCCTCCGGACACCTCTCCGGCAGCGTACAAGCCGGGGACGATCGACGCTTGCGTGTCCGCGTCGACCTCAATGCCGCCCATCACGTAGTGGCAGGTCGGCGCAACCTCCATCGGTTCCTTGGTGATGTCGACGTCACCGAGCTCCTTGAACTGGTGATACATCGACGGCAGCCGACGCTTGATGTCTTCTGCGGAGCGACGGGTCGAGATGTCGAGGAACACTCCACCGTGCGGTGAGCCACGACCAGCTTTGATCTCGCTGTTGATGGCACGCGCAACCTCGTCACGCGGCAACAGCTCCGGTGGCCGCCGGTTGTTGATGTGGTCGGCGTACCACGCGTCGGCTTCCTCTTCGTTGTCCGCTGTCTCGGCTTTGAAGAACTCCGGGATGTAGTCGAACATGAACCGCTTGCCGTCAGAGTTGCGCAGCACGCCACCCTCGCCGCGGACCGACTCTGTGATGAGGATGCCTTTGACCGACGGCGGCCACACCATGCCGGTCGGGTGGAACTGGACGAACTCCATGTTGATGAGTGACCCACCGGCCCACAGAGCGAGCGCATGCCCATCGCCGGAGTACTCCCAGCTGTTGGACGTGACTGTCCACGAGCGTCCGATGCCGCCTGTGGCGAGGACGACGGCCGGCGCCGTGAAGCGGATGAACGACCCGGTCTCGCGCCAGTAGCCGAATGCGCCCGAGATCCGGTCGCCGTCCTTGAGCAACCGCGTGACCGTGCACTCCATGAACACGTCGATGCCGAGTTCGACCGTGCGCTGCTGCAGCGTGCGGATCATCTCGAGACCGGTGCGGTCACCGATGTGCGCGAGACGCGCATAGCGGTGGCCGCCGAAGTCGCGCTGGCTGATCTTGCCGTCCGGGGTGCGGTCGAAGAGCGCGCCCCACTCCTCGAGCTCGTAGACACGCGCCGGCGCTTCCTGCGCGTGCACCTGCGCCATCCGCCAGTTGTTGAGCATCTTGCCGCCGCGCATAGTGTCGCGGAAGTGGACCTGCCAGGTGTCCTCGGGCCACACGTTGCCCATCGCCGCCGCGGCGCCACCTTCGGCCATGACCGTGTGCGCCTTGCCGAGCAGCGACTTGCACACGACAGCGGTGCGTGCGCCGGCCTCGTGAGCGGCGATGGCCGCACGGAGGCCCGATCCTCCGGCGCCGATGACGACGACGTCGTAGTCGTAGTACTCGGCGGTGTTCGCGTCTGCCATCAATCGCCTTCTAGAAGATGTGGTGGTAGTCGTGCAGCGTGCCGTTGGCGACGAGCCTGATGTAGCCGTCAGCCAGCGCGACCCAGATGAGCGAGGCCCACGCCCACTGCATGTGCTTGTTGTTCAGCTTGTTGACGAACGTCCACAGCTTGTAGCGGATGGGATGCCGCGAGAAGTGGTTGATCCTGCCTGCCGTGATGTGCCGGCAGGAGTGACAGCCCAGCGTGTAGCCGGCGATGAGGATCGCGTTGACGACCAGGATGCCGGTGCCGACGCCGACGCCGAAGTGGCCGTCGAAGTTGAACGCGAGGATGGCGTCCCAAGTCAGGATGGCCGCGAAAATCATCGCGAAGTACCACGCGTAGCGGTGGATGTTGTTGAGGATCAGCGGGAACCGCGTCTCGCCACTGTATTTCCCGTGCGGCTCGGCCACGGCGCACGCCGGCGGCGACAGCCAGAACGAGCGGTAGTAGGCCTTCCGGTAGTAGTAGCACGTTGCCCGGAAGGACAGCGGGAAGATGAGGATCCAGAGCGCCGGCGAGACCCACATCGGTGCCGCTAGCTGCGCCCAGTCCGCCTGTGGCGGGCACCCCTGCACGAAACATGGGGAGTAGAACGGCGACAGGTAGGGGTGGGCGTAGTAGATCCGATGGGTCGTTCCGGCCACGATCGGATGGTTGAACGCCGCCCACGTCGCATATACGACGAAAGCGGTAAAGCCCAGCGCAATGATCAGTGGCTGGATCCACCACCGATCCTGGCGCAAAGTGCGCGCCTCGATATCCGCCCGGGGCTCCCCGGTTGCTACCAGTGACATGCCTGTCATTCTCCCGTGACGGTATGGCAACCGACACACCGGGGCAGTATTGAAACACTCCGGCCGTTTCGGGTGTTTGATAGAGGCGATGAGTACGACGACTGTGACCGCTCCCCCGGTCTCACCGAGCGAGCGCTGCGACCGCTGTGGCGCCCGCGCCGTGATTCGTGCCCTGCTGCCCGGCGGCTCGGACCTCGTCTTCTGCGCTCATCACGGCCGCCAGCACGCCAAGGAGCTCCGCGCCGTCGCCGTATCCATAGTCGACGACGAAGGCATCCTGGGCACTCCCTGACCCACGCAGGGCCGCCGAGCTACTAGTCGGTACAGAACGTTTCCAGGTCGTCCAGCTGGTGGCGTAGCCACCGTTCGACGTCGTTGCCTCGGACCACGTCCGCAGCGGCGGACAGCAGCTCGGCGCGATGCCGGCGATCCATCGTGAGGGCGTCATACATCGCGTCAGCCTGCTGTTGCAGGTCGAACGGATGGACGGTGAGGGCGAACTCGCCCAGCTCGTCATGAGCGCCCGTGTTCTCGGACAGCAGCAGTACGCCGTCGCGCTGGTTGGCGAGGACGGCTTCCTTGGCGACGAGGTTCATCCCGTCGTTGACCGCGTTGACGACCAAAACGTCCGCGAGTTGGTATGACGCGACGGCGAACGCCATGTCCTCCTGCAGCCGCAGGTCGATCGCCTGCCAGCCGTCGGCGTGATGCCCTGCGGTGACCTCCGCCACGACGGCGCCCAGCTGAGCGAGGTAGTCGGCGTATTCCGGCACGTCCTGCCGGCTCGGCATCAGTGACGCGAGAAAGGTGACCCGGCCACGCAGCTCGGGATGCTCGTCGAGCATCAGCCCGAAGGCACGGAAACCGCGGACGATGTTCTTCGACGGGTCCGTGCGGTCGACACGAACGATCAGCTGTCGGCCCTCGCCCAGGTGCAGCCGCCCGATCTCCTCGCGACGCGCCGCGACCTCCTCACTTGCCGCAAGCTTCTCGACCGCGTCGACGTCGACCGAGATCGGATAGGCGCGCGCGGCGACGGTACGCAAGGTGCGATGCGGGCCCGGGACGCTGACCGTGCCGGCGCGGAAGTCGACGGGCAGATCGAGAATCTCCTGGGCGCAGGTGAGGAAGTTCCGTGCGAACCGGCGCGTGTGGAAGGCGACGACGTCGCAGCCCAGCAGGCCGCGCAGCATTCCCTCGCGCATCTGCTTGGGCAGCACACGCCAGCCGTCCGGCCCCGGCCACGGGATATGGACGAAGTGACTGATGATCGCGTCGGGGCACTGCCGGCGTACGAGCTGGCCCACGAGATAGAAGTGGTAGTCCTGCAGCATCACGACGGCGTTGCCGCCCCGTCGCATCACTTCGTCGGCGACGGCATCCGCGAACTGCTCGTTGACGGCGACGTAGCCGTCCTCATACGCCCGGTGTGTCTCGGCGGTGATGTTCGGGTCGCAGGCGAGGCCATAGAGCCCGTGCTGCACGAACCACAGCAACGGGTTGGCGATCTTGGTGTAGAAGTCGCTGTGCCGATCGGGCGCGACCTCGACGTAGCGCACGTTGAACGACGGACCGGCCGGTTCGTCCTCCTCGGCGATGTGCAGCTCAGGCGACAGCGCGATCTCGATGCTGTGACCCTCGTGCTCGGCGGCGACCAGTGCGTCGGCCTCGCCCGCCGCCGCGCACACCCAAACGGCGTCGTCCAGGTGCTCGGCCAGCCCCATCAGAGCCGTAACTAATCCACCTGCACCACGCTTGAGCGTCAGCCCGGAGCGGGTGCGACGAAAGGTTGCCGGCCCCCGATGAGACAACAGGACAACGGGGCGCACCCGCTTATTGTCCCCGACGCTGATCAGCTCATGCGGACGAGTGCGGCTCGCGCCGTGTAGCGGCCGTCCTTGTGCCGGAACACGAGCAGCGGCAGGCCGAAACACTCGGACAGCGCGGCGGAGCGCAACACCGTGTCGATCGCACCCGCTGTCACGACCTCGCCATCGCGCAGCAACAGTGCGTGTGTGAACCCGGCGGGAACTTCCTCCACGTGGTGCGAGACAAGGACGATCGCCGGCGCATCCGGGTCGTCCGCGAGCCGGCTCAACGTGCGCAGCAGCGCTTCGCGAGCGCCGAGATCGAGACCCGCGGCCGGCTCATCCAGCAGCAGCAGCTCAGGGTCCGTCATCAGCGCGCGAGCGAGCTGCACGCGCTTGCGTTCCCCCTCGGACAGCGAGCCGAAAGTCCGGTCGACGAGACGCCGGCAGCCGAGCCGGGCCAGCAGGTCGAGGGCCCGTCGCTCGTCGACGGCGTCATACCGTTCGACGCCACGACGGACGGCGGCATAACACGCGGTCAGCACCACATCGAGGACGAGTTCGTCCGCAGGCAGCCGGTCAGCGAGCGCGGCACTGGCCCAGCCGATGCGCGGCAGAAGTTCATCGAGGTCGGCGTCCTCGAGCGACTCGCCGAGCAGTGCGACGTCGCCGGTTGCCGGTCGAAGGGAGCCGGCGGCGACTTGCAGCAGCGTGGTCTTGCCCGCGCCGTTAGCGCCGAGGACGACCCAACGCTCCCCCGGCTGCACCTGCCAGGTGACCTCGTGCAAGAGCGTGGCCTCACCACGTCGAACGGTCACACCGGCGAGCCGGACGATCGCGTCGTCCTGGTCACCGGCGGAGTCGGGGAAGTAGACCTCCGCGGTCATGGCTCGCAGCGTAGGTACAGGAGTGACAGAAGTCCGGTTCCCACGCCGCTGCATTCGATTTGCGTGAGCACGACCACTAGAGCTTCTGCAGCGCCGCGATCCGGGCTTGCAGCTGCTCGATGGTGGCCATCGGAGTCGGCGGACCGCCGGTACGACGACGCAGCTCGGAATGAATCGTGGCGTGTGGTCGGCCGGACGCGATGGCATACGCCGACACCATCGCCGAGAGCTGCCGGCGAAGCTGCGCCACCTGCTGATAGCCGGCGAGCTCTTCCGGGTCGGGCTCGTCATCGATGTCGGAAGCGGCCTTGGCTCGGCGACGCAGCTCGCGGTCGCGCCGGGCGAGGATCGCCGCGGTCTGCTCAGGTGAGAGCAGTCCTGGCAGACCGAGGAACTCAGCGTCGTCCTCGGTCAAGTCATGGTCATCCGCGTCGGCGACAACGGCGCGGCCGCCGTGCAGGACATGGGCGAACTCGGCTTCGGACTCGAGCGCCTCATAGCCGAGGCCGCTGATCTCGCTCTCCGGCATCTCGACGTCGAGCGACTCCAGCAGGTCGCTCCCCGACGCCGGCGGCGGGATCACGTGGTTGCGTTCCTGCTCCAGCTCGGCGGCGAGCGTGAGCAACGGCCGAACCGCAGGCAGGAAAACGGTTGCCGACTCGTGGTTGCCGCGTGCGCGCACGACCCGACCGACGGCCTGAGCAAAGAACAACGGCGTCCGGTATGACGTCAGCCAGGCGAGGCAGGCCGCACGCGGGACGTCAACACCCTCGCTGATCATGCGCACGCAGACCGCGATCCGCTCGCGCGAGTTGGTGAACTCCTTGATGCGGTCGTTGGCGGTCGGGTCGTCGGACAGGATCAGCGCCGGCTTCTCACCGGTGACGCGTTCGACGATCTCGGCATAGGCACGGGCGTCGTCCTGGTCGGACGCGAGGACGAGGCCGGCGGCGTCCGGCATGCCGTGCGAGCGCAGGTGCGTGAGCCGGTCGTCCATGGCCGCGATGACGTGCGGCACCCAGCGCCCGGTCGGGCTGAGCGCCGTCTTCCAGGCCGCGGCCTCGCTGCGTTTGGTGGCCGCCTCGCTCAGCGCTTCGGCGATCACCTCGCCGGCACTGTTGCGCCAACGCGAGACACCCGAGTAGGCAGCGAAGACGACCGGACGTACGACGCGGTCCGCCAGCGCCTCGGCGTATCCGTAGGTGAAGTCGGCCATGCTCGTGAAGCCGCCGTCGGAGTCGGCGTCATACCGGACGAACGGGATGCGCTCGTCGGGCCGGGTGCGAAACGGCGTACCGGTCAGTGACAAGCGGCGGCGTGCCGGCTCGAACGCCTCGGCCACGGCCTCACCCCACGACAGGCCGTCGCCGGCGTGGTGGATCTCGTCGAGGATGACGAGGCTTCGCCGGGCGTCGACCCGCGCGCGGTGCAGCCGCGGCGCGCCCGCGACCTGCGCATAAGTGGTCACGTAACCGCGCGAACCTTCCCGAACCGGGCCGATCGCGTTGGACAACGCGGGGTCGAGATCCATGCCGACACGGGCCGCGGCATCCGCCCACTGAGTACGCAGGTGATCGGTCGGACAGACGACCACGACGCGGTCGACCATCCGCTGGGCGATCAAGGTCTGTGCAACCGCAAGGGCGAAGGTTGTCTTACCGGCACCCGGCGTTGCGGTGACCAGAAAGTCGGGCGCATTGGCCGCGCGATAGGCGTCAAGGGCGGCGCGCTGCCACGCGCGCAAGCGCAACGCGGGCACGGCGAAAGAAGGTTGAGCACTCATGGGAGGTCCCTGAGCGTAGTTGCCAGACCCGTTGATCATGAGCAAGTCAGGGCGACACGCCAGCGTGTCGGACCGGGCGGCTCAGGATCAAGAACACGGTGGCACCTTCCTCAAGCAATTGACGACCCGCACCGATTCGGGGATATGGCGCCTCGGGCCGTTCCGGCCCCGACCGAACCGCCGGAGCTCACTGTGGCCTTCGGCGGTGGAGGGCCGTTCGGGATCGCCTACGGACTGGGTGTCGCAGACGGTCTGCGCGACTCGGGGCTCTCCTTCGAGGGCGTGAACCTGCTCGGTACGTCGGCTGGAGCGTGGGTCGCCTCGTCCCTGGCCACCGGTGTCGGGTTCGCTGACCTTTGCGTCGTCCCCCAGCTGCGACTGCCGAGTCTGCGGCCTGGCCTGCTGCGTGACATCGCCGCCGACCTCTTCGGTGACGCGCAGAGCGAGCACGTGACGGCCTCGGCGGTTCACATCCCGCGGGGCCGGCGAGTGATGCTCCGCGGGGACACCTACCGACTCGCCGACATCGTCGCGGCCTCATCCGCGGTGCCGGGTCTATTCGCTCCGACCCGGCTCGACGGCGGCCTCTACGTCGACGGCGGTGTCCGGTCAATGGTGTCCGCGGACCACGCCCAACCGGCTCGTCATCTGCTCGTTGTCGCACCGATCGCCGGGCGGATGTTCGGGCCCGGGGGCCAGCTGATGGAGCTCATGCTGCGAGGCGAAGTACGGCGCTGGCATCACGCCACGGGAGGTCGGGCCTATGTGCTCCGACCGAACGCGGAGATCGCGTCGCTGGTCCAGCACCCGCTGCAAGTGTTCGACAAGGACGGGGCGTTGGCGGCATACCCGCTTGCCTACGCGCAGGCGCAGCGCCTCGTCGGTGAGTGGCCAAGCCTCGCTGCGCTCGTGACCGGGCGCGGCGCCGCGGCCTGACCGGGCGCTACGAAACGCGCTGGTAGGCGCGGACGGCGAGTGGCAAGGACACGACCGTAATGCCCGCAAGCCAGACCAGCGCCAGCCAGAGGTTGTCACCCATCGGCGTGCCGAGCGCCAGGCTTCGCATCGCGTTGATGACGTGCGTGATCGGTTGGTTGACTGCGAACGCCTGCAGCCAGCCCGGCATCGTCGCCACCGGCACGAACGCCGACGACACGAACGTCAGCGGAAACAGCCAGATCATCCCGAACGCTTGCACGGCTTCCTCTTGCCGAACAGCGAGTCCGATGAACATCGACAGGGTGCAGAACGCCAACCCGAATGCCTCGGCGAGAAGAATCATCGAAATTGCCGAGCCGGGCCCGGCAAGAAACCGGAACCCCACCGCGTAGCCGACGCCGACAATCACGACCAGCGTGACCAGCATCCGAATGCCGTCCGCGACGAGACGGGCAAGCAGCACCGCGGAGCGCGCGATCGGCATCACCCGCAGCCGGTCGATCACACCCCGTTGCGCCTCGAGCGCAAGCGCAATCGCCGTACCCATCGTGGCGAACGCTGCGGTCTGCCCGATGACGCCCGGCAACAGGTAGTTGACGTATCCGCCCGGGAAAGCGGCGGTGGGAATCGCTCCACCGAACACGTACCGGAAGAGCAGCGTGAAGATCATCGGTTGCACGACGGTGAAGATCAGGAACGCGGGTACCCGCGACCACACCTTGAGGTTGCGCACCGTCAACGCCCACGTGTCACTGACGGTCCAGACAAGTGTGGTCACGGTGCCGCTCCTGCGGGCTCGTCTTCTGCCGCGTGCCCCGTCAGCGCAAGAAAGACGTCGTCGAGCGAGGGTCGACGAAGCGCGAGACCGGTGGAGGTCACCCCGGCGGCGTCCAGCCGCCGAACGGTCTCGACGAGTGCCTCGGACCCGCGACGGCCGACGCGCACGCTGATCTGGCCGACCTCCTCGTCGGTACCGACATCGCCCTCGGCTAGCGACGACACCGCGTCGGCGGCGAGGGACAGCTGCGACCGATCAGGTACGACGAATTCCACGACGTCACCGCCAACCCGCGACTTGAGCTCGTCGGAGGTCCCAGCGGCGATGACGAGGCCGTGATCGATGACCGCGATCTCGTCGGCGAGCTCGTCCGCCTCTTCTAGGTATTGGGTGGTCAGCAACAGGGTCGTGCCCTGGCTCACCAGGTCTCGGATGACGTCCCACATCCCGAGCCGGCTGCGCGGATCGAGCCCAGTGGTGGGTTCGTCCAGGAAGAGCACCTGCGGCTTCGCCACCAGGCTCGCGGCCAGGTCAAGGCGCCGCAGCATGCCGCCGGAGTAGGTCTTCGCCGGCCGGTCCGCCGCATCAGCCAGGTCGAACTGCTCCAGCAGCTCGCCGGCTCGCTCTCGGGCGACCTGACGGGACAGGTGATAGAGCCGCGCCACCAGATCCAGGTTCTCCCGGCCGGTGAGCTCGTCGACGATCGCAGTCGCCTGGCCGGCGAGACCGATGCGCTCGCGAACAGCCGCGCCGTCTTTGACGACGTCATACCCCAGCACCGACGCCCGCCCGCTCGTCGGTTGCAGCAGCGTCGTGAGGATTCGCACCGCGGTCGTCTTGCCAGCGCCGTTGGGGCCGAGGACACCCAAGACGGTGCCGGGCCGGACGACGAGATCGATCCCGCAGAGTGCCTCGACCGTCCCGCGACCGCGCCTGGAGCCGAACGTCTTCCGCAGATCCTCGACCAGGATCGCGGCGGCCCCGTCAGTCACGCGTTGACCGTAGCGAAAAGCCCGGGGAATCCCCCGGGCTTTTCACGGCTAGCGAACGCTCAGGCGTGTGATGTTTCACACCCGCCGTTGCCGCTGTTGTAGTCGTTGGCCCAGGTCCGGCTCGCGGGGTCAGATGAGCTCTTTGTCCGGATTCAATGAGGCGTCGAGCAGCTCGATCGGATGCGCGACGCGCATCGGTTGACCGGCCCGGTCGAGCGCGTTGCGGATCTGCATCAGGCATCCGGGGTTCGCAGTCGCCAGGACCTCGGCGCCGGTGGCGGCAACGTTCGCGGCCTTGCGTTCGCCCAGTGCGCGCGCCGGCTCCGGCTGCATCAGGTTGTAGACACCCGCGGAGCCGCAACAGATCTCGCTCTCCGCGATCTCACGCAGCTCGAGGCCGGGAATGGCTGCGAGCAGCTCACGGGGTTGTCGCCGTACTCCTTGCGCATGCGCGAGGTGACACGCGTCGTGATACGCGACCGTCAAGGGCAGCGGGTGACGCGTCGCGACGGGACCGAGCTCGACGAGGATCTCGCTCACGTCACGGACCTTCTCCGCGAGTGCGGCGGCTCGGTCGGCCCAACCGGGAACGTCGCGCATCAGCCAGCCATAGTCCTTCAACGCCGAGCCACAGCCGGCTGCGTTCACGACGAGGAAATCCACGTGCGCCTGCTCGAAGGTCTCGATGAGTCGCTGCGCAAATCCGTTCGCCTGCTCATCGCGACCCATGTGCAACGACAACGCGCCGCAGCAACCTTGCAACGCCGGCGCGACGACCTCGCACCCCTCGGCGGCAAGAACACGCACGGTTGCCGCGTTGACGCCGCTGAAGAACTCGCGCTGCACACAACCGAGCAACACGCCGACGCGTGCGCGCTGCACCCCAACCGCCGGTGTCAGTTCGGCGATCTCGTGCACGTCCGTGAGCGGCGGCAGCAGCTGCTCCATTGCCGTCACCGTCGCCGGCAGCCGCAGCCGCTGTATGACGCGCTGCGCGCCGCTGCGCTGGTAGGCACGTAGCAGCGGACGCATCGCGCGGAGTCGTCGCGGATAGGGAAACGTGTTGAACACCAACGCCCGCAGCGCGCGCTCCCCCGGTGTCCGGCGATGCCGGCGCTCGACCGTTGCACGCGTCGACTCGATCAACCGGTCGTACTGCACACCACTCGGGCAAGCCGTCACGCACGACATGCAGCCGAGGCACTGGTCGAGGTGCCGCACCATCGTGTCGTCGAGTGGAGCGCCTTCGCGCTCCTGCCGCATCAGGTAGATGCGGCCGCGCGGCGAGTCCATCTCCTCGCCCCACAACAGATACGTGGGGCACGTCGGGAGGCAGAAGCCGCAGTGCACGCAGTCGTCGAGGAGGTCGTCAAATTCCATCGACAAACCTGCCCGGGTTGAGGCGGTGATCGGGATCGAACTGGTCTTTCACGCGGTGCATCATGTCGACCGCGGCGACCGGGCCCCACGCGTCGACCTCGGTCTTGACCGCCGCAGGTGCGTCGACGACGACCACCGTGCCGTCATACGACGCCGCGAGTGCACGCAGCTCGCCAATCACCGCGCCGACGTCGGCGGCCTTGGGCGCTCGCCAGCCGCACCAGATCACGCCGCTGCCGACATGCGCGGAAAAACGTGCACCCGGCAACGTATGACGAACACCCGCGACCACCGCGTCGAGTGCGGAAAGCCGGTGCGTGACCTTGAGCGCGATCTCGCCAGGAGCCCATGGCCGGGAACCGAACGCAGCGGGCAGGCGCTCGCCGATCTCCGTGGTTCCCAACGCTGCAGCAAGTTGCATCGCCATGCCCTCGATCGCCGTTGCTGCCGCCTGGAGCAGGACGTGCACACGTGACCCGTCCCACTCGGCGGCGACCGGCGCGACAGTCGACCCAGCGATGGCCTTAGCGGCCGCACCGGGCTCGGGTGCCTCGACGGTGACGACGCGGCGCGCCGGTGGCCGGGGCTGGAGCTTGAACGTTGCTTGCACGATGACGCCAAGCGTCCCGAACGAACCGGTGAAGAGCTTGCCGAGGTCATAGCCTGCAACGTTTTTCACGACTTTGCCGCCGGACTTCGCGACGGTGCCGTCGGCAAGTGCGACCGTGATGCCGATCAGCTGGTCGCGCGGCGTCCCGAAACGCAACCGATGTGGACCGCTCGCCGCCGTCGCGACGATGCCACCAACCGTTGCTGCGGCCTCGGGCGGATCGAGTGCCAGCCAATGGTTGTGCTCGGCGAGCTCGCCTTGCAGGTCGGCGAGCGGGGTGCCGGCGCGAACGGTGACGACGAGATCGCCCGGTGCATACTCGACGACCCCGGACAGCCCCGCCGTACTCAGTACGACGTCCGTTGGTCGCGCCGGCCCACCCCACGTCGCCTTCGTACCAGCGCCGGCAATGCTCACCGACTGGCCGCTCGCGTGGCTGTCGCGAAGCGCAGCAGCGACCTCTGCCAGGGACTTGTCAGCGGCTGGCGTCGCTATAGCAACGTCAGGCGCTGACAAGTCCTCAGAAGACATCCGCGACGCCGGCCTCTTGCAGTGGATGCACCCCCTGACGACGACCGGGCCGCTCGCCGCACAGCCGCGGTGTCGGAAACACCTTGCCCGGGTTGCACAACGACTCAGGGTCGAACGCACACCGCAGCAGCTGCATGACGTCGAGGTCCTCGGCGGTGAACATGCGGGTCATCTGCTTCTTCTTGTCGTGCCCGACCCCGTGCTCGCCGGTGATCGAACCACCGTGCTCGAGGCACAGCTCGAGGATTCGTCCCGACACCGATTCGGCTCGCTCGGTCTCGCCGCGTGACTCGTCGAACAGCACGAGCGGATGCAGATTGCCGTCGCCGGCATGGAAGACGTTGGCGACCCGGATGCCGGTCTCGCGAGAGAGCGCATCGATGTCGCGCAGCACGGCGGGCAGCGCTGTTCGCGGAACCACGCCGTCCTGCACGATGTAGTCGGGGCTGATGCGGCCGACTGCGGCAAACGCGGACTTGCGGCCGCGCCATACCTGCGCGCGCTCGACGTCGTCGACGGCGAGCCGCAGCTCGAACGCTCCGGCGTCACGGCAGTGCCGCTCGACTGCCGTGCCGTCTGTCTCGACCTGTTCCGCCGGCCCGTCGAGCTCCACGATCAAGACGGCCCCAGCACCCGGCGGATAGCCACACGCCACCGCAGCTTCGGCGGCCTCGATGGACAGCGCATCCATCATCTCGATCGCCGCCGGCACAATGCCCGACGCGATGATCGCGCTGACCGCCGCGCCGGCCTCGTCCATCGTCGGAAACGCCGCGAGCAAGGTCCGGACCGACTCGGGTGCGCGCGTCAACCGCACGGTGACCTCAGTCGCGATGCCCAGCGTGCCCTCGCTGCCGATGAACGCGCCCACGAGGTCATAGCCGGGCGCGTCCGGCGCATGCCCGCCGAGCCGCTCGACCGTGCCGTCGGGCAGCACGACTTCGAGTCCCGTGACGTGATGCGCGGTGAAGCCGTACTTGAGGCAGTGCGCGCCGCCAGAGTTCTCGGCGACGTTGCCGCCGATCGAGCACACCTGCTGGCTCGAAGGGTCCGGCGCATAGAAATACCCGTATGGCGCGGCCCGACGGGTGAGCTCGAGGTTGACGACACCCGGTTGCACCACTGCGCGTTCGTCGTCGATGTCGACCGAGAACACCTTGGTCATCCGCGACATGACGATGAGCACGCCGGTCTCCATCGGCAATGCGCCGCCGGACAACCCGGTGCCGGATCCTCGCGCGACGAACGGCACCCCGAGCTCATGGCAGCGCCGTACGACGTATGACACCTGCGCGGTTGTCTCGGGCAGCACGACGAGACCCGGGATGCACCGATAGGCCGTCAGCCCGTCGCATTCATACGTACGAAGCGCGGCCCGCTCGGTGATGACGCAGTCATCACCGAGCACCCGCGCGAAGTCCGCAGCGAGATTGGGGAGCGGTGGGGTGGTCAATCCAACCGTTCGTATGCCGGCAGGGTCAGGAACGTGACGAAGTCGTCGGAGAGTGCGACCTCTTCGAAGATGTCACGGGCCTCTTTGAACCGGCCGCCGTCGAAGACATCGGATCCGAGCTCGGCCCGGATCTTGTCCATCTCTTCGTCGGCGACCTTGCGCACGAGCTCGGCCGTCACCTGCTGACCGGTGTCGGCCTGCTTGACGTCGTTGTGCACCTGCTGCCAGATCTGGGAACGCGAGATCTCCGCGGTCGCCGCGTCCTCCATGAGGTTGTGGATGGCCGCCGCGCCGTTGCCGCGCAACCACGACTCGATGTAGCGGATGCCGACGTCGACGTTGTTGCGCAAGCCGACCTCGGTGATCTCGCCGGGCGTTTCCTTAGCGGCGAGCAGCTGGTCGGCGGTGACCACGACGTCGGAGACAGGCTTGTCGCGCTGGTTCGGCTTCTCACCGAGCACCTTGTCGAACTCTGCCATCGCGGTCGGCACCAGGTCGGGGTGCGCAACCCACGTTCCGTCGAAGCCGTCGTTGGCCTCGCGTTGCTTGTCCGCGGTCACCTTCTCGAGAGCGACCTTGTTGACCTCTGCGTCCTTGCGGCTCGGGATGAACGCAGCCATGCCACCCATCGCGAACGCGCCGCGCTTGTGACAGGTCTGCACGAGCAGCTGCGTGTAGGCACGCATGAACGGCACCGTCATGGTGACGCTGTTGCGGTCGGGCAGCAGGTATTCCTCGCCGCGGTCACGGAAGGTCTTGATCATCGAGAACATGTAGTCCCAGCGACCGGCGTTGAGACCGTAAGAGTGATCCCGCAACTCGTAGAGGATCTCGTCCATTTCGAAGGCGGCCGGGATCGTCTCGATGAGGACGGTGGCACGCACGGTGCCGTGCGGCACCCCGAGCGACTGCTGGGCGTGGGTGAACACGTCGTTCCACAACCGCGCCTCGAGGTGCGACTCCATCTTTGGCAGGTAGAAGTAGGGTCGCGTGCCCTTCTCGAGCAGCCGCTTCGCGTTGTGGAAGAAGAACAACCCGAAGTCGAACAGCGACCCGCTCATCGGCTTGTCATCGACAAGCACGTGCTTCTCCGGCAAGTGCCAGCCACGGGGCCGCGGCATGAGCGTCGCGACCGTGTCCTTGAGCTTGTATTCCTTGCCTTCCGGCGAGGTGAAGTCGATGCGCCGCTCGATCGCGTCGGTGAGGTTGATCTGGCCCTGGACCATGTTGGTCCACGTCGGCGTGTTGGCGTCCTCGAAGTCGGCCATGAACACCTTCGCGCCCGAGTTCAGCGCGTTGACGAGCATCTTGCGGTCGGTTGGCCCGGTGATCTCGACGCGACGGTCGAGGAGATCGGCCGGCTCGGCAACCCGCCACGAGGTGTCCTCGCGAACCGATTTCGTCTCCTCGAGGAAGTCGAGCTTGCCCGTGTCGGCCGCCTGCTTACGCCGGTCCTGACGTCGCGCGAGCAACTGCTCCCGCGTCCCCCCGAACTTCCGTTGCAGGTCAGTGATGAACCCAATCGCCTCGGGCGTCAGGACCTCGTCGAAGCGCTCCGCAAGGGGTCCGACGATGTTCGCGTCTTTGTCTGCCATGCCGTCATTCTCTATTGCCGCGTCGCCACAGGATCAGCAGGAGTACGGCGAGCACCGCCGCGACGGGAATCGCCCGCTTCGCCACCGACCCGCCAGCGACCTCGAGCAGGTCAATCGGCTCCGCTTCCCGCGCCTGCGAAATCACCCGGGCAGTCGTCGTCGGCGCGGGCTCTTGCGGAGCTTGCGTCGGGGCCGCGACCGGCCCCTCGTCGGCTGAGGCCGGCTCAGTCGCTTCGCTTCCTCCGCTGTCCAACGCCTCCGACGGGACCCGCGCTCCTTCAGAGAGTTCTCCAGCGAGGCAGTTGGCGAACTGGCCGATGAGTTTCGCGGCGACTTCTTCCATCACGCCTCTACCGAACTGGGCGGGGCGGCCGGTGACATTCAGGTCCGTCTCGACTTTGACCTTTGTGGAGTTCGGTCCGTCGGCTTCGAGATGCGCCGTGACCGTGGCGGCGGCGGTGCCGGTGCCGCGGGCTTCTTTGCCGGAGGCTTCGATCACTGCGCGATGGGCCGTGTCGTCGCGCTCGGCGAACTTGGCCTGCCCCTTGTAGGTCACCTGGATCGGACCGACCTTGACCTTGACCGTGCCGGTGAACTCGTCGCCGTCGACGGTCAGCAACGTCGCCCCGGGCATGCACGGCGCCACGCGTTCGACGTCGAGCAGCACCTTCCACGCCTCGTCGATCGCCGCGGGAACGGCGAAATCGTGCTCGAGCTTCATGTTGTGTCGTCCTCCATGGCCCTCAGCCGATCGAGGTCGGCCGGTGTGTCGATGTCTACGTCGCTCCCCAGATCGTCGCAGGCTACGGCGCGCACGTCTTCGGGGTGGGCGCGCAGCCAGACTCTTGCCCCTACATCTCCTTCTGCGGACGCTGCGACCTCCGCAAACGTGCTGGCGTCCAACAGGACGGGATTGCGCGGCTGCCCCTCGTATGACGCAACCGCCGCGCGGGCGCCGTCACGCCATGCGCTCACCAGCCGCTGTACCGTCGCCACCCCGACGCCGGGCTGGTCGACCAGGAAGATCACGACGCCCGGCGCATGAAGGTCGGACATGGCGGCGAGCCCGCAACGCAGCGACGAGCCCATCCCGGTCGGCCAGTCGTCATTGATGACGACAACGGCCTGATCGAGAGCGGCGGTCTGTACGACCTGGTCGGCGGCTGCGCCGAGTACGACGACAACCGGGGCACATCCGGCCTTGCGTGCGACTCGCACCGCCCGGTCAACCAGCAAGTCGGCGCCGAGCCGGACCAGGGCCTTGGGCCCGCCATACCTCTTGCCCTCGCCGGCCGCCAGCACCAGCGCCGCGGGCATCGGTTGGCTCATCGAAACGCAGGGTCGCCGTGAATCGCGCCGCTGGTGTCGCCGAGCGGACGGCCGGAGCCGCCCCAACGCAGGCCGATGATCTCGGCTGCAACGGAGACCGCGGTCTCCTCGGGCGTCCGGGCGCCGAGATCGAGTCCGATCGGCGAACGCAGCCGCACGAGCTCGTCCTCGGTGAAGCCGACCTCGCGCAACCGGGCGAGCCGGTCGTCGTGGGTGCGGCGCGAACCCATGGCTCCGATGTAGCCGGCGGGAGTGCGTAGCGCGACCTCGAGCAGTGGTACGTCGAACTTCGGGTCGTGGGTGAGCACGGCGATGACCGTGCGCTCGTCGACCTGGGTGTCGGCGAGGAAGCGATGCGGCCATTCGCAAACGACCTCGTCTGCTTCGGGAAAGCGCTTCTCGGTCGCGAAGATCGGGCGGGCGTCGCAGACGGTGACGCGATAACCGAGGTACTTGCCGATCCGTGCCACCGCGGCGGCGAAGTCGATGGCGCCGAACACCAACATGCGCGGCGGCGGGTTGAACGACTCGATGAAGACGGCAACTTCGTCCTGCCGGCGTTCGCCGTTCGGGCCGTAGTGACGAACGCCGGTCTGACCTTGCGCCAGCATGCCGCGCGCGTCGTCGACGACCGCGACGTCGAGACCTTCCATGCCGAGACTGCCGGTGACGCGGTCGCCCCAGACCGCGACATGCGCGGCAAGACGGTCACTGCCGGAGATGATGGTCGCCAGCGCGACCGGCTCTTCACTGGCGATCGACGCGGAGACCTCGGCAAACTCCGGGCCGGCACTCGTGTCGATCGGGCGGACGAGGATGTCGAGAATGCCGCCACAGGTGAGTCCGACCGCGAACGCGTCGTCGTCACTGATGCCATAGGTCTGCAGCATCGGTTCGCCGGTGCGCAGCACCTCTTCGGCGACTTCGTAGACCGCGCCTTCGACGCACCCGCCGGACACGCTGCCGACAACCTCGCCCTGCGCGTTGACGGCCATCGATGCGCCGGGCTGACGCGGCGCGCTGCCGCGGACGCCAACGACTGTTGCCAGCGCGAATGTCTCGCCCTTGTCCCACCACGCGGTGAGCTCAGGGACAAGGTCACGCATATGCCACCTCCCGGGACCGGTCCGCTGCTCCGGCAACGATCGACGCAAGGTTTTCCAACGCGGCGACGCTGTGACCAGACACGAATACGTCAACACTCGGGAGGGCCGCGGCCATCCCGGCTGCTAGCGGGGCATAGCCCGGCCGCCCGGCGCGCGGGTTCGCCCACACCACGCGGTGTGCCAACCGGTGCAGCCGGGTCATCTGGTCGCCGAGCACGGTCACGTCGCCGCGCTCCCAGCCGTCGGACAGCAGGACGACGACGGCGCCCCGGGCCAGCCCACGCTGGCCCCACTCGTCGAGGAACTGCCGGAGCCGGTCCCCCAGCCGGGTGCCGCCGGACCAGTCGGGGATCGCATCGGCGATCGCTTTCAGGGCACGGTCGGGGTCGCGGTACGCGAGCTCGCGAGTGACACGCGTGAGTCGGGTGCCGATCGTGAACACCTCGGTGCGCGGGCCGCGGCCGCGATGGCTCGCGACGTGCGCGAACCGCAGCAGCGCGTCGGCATAGCTGCTCATCGATCCGCTGATGTCGACGAGGAGTACGACGCGGCGCGGCCGCTGCCGGCGGTCCCGCCAGGCCGGCCGCGCCGGCTCGCCGCCCGCCTGCATGAGCCGGCGCAGGGTGCGATGCGGGTCAAGCCGTCCGGTCCGCGCGGGTCCGGTACGCCGGGTTCGCCGCATGTCAGCCCGCAGTCGGAAGGCCGCGAGCAGCTGCTGCATCAGCAGCCGGTCGGCGGCTGCCATGGACGCGATATCGCGGTGTCGCAGCACCTCGGTGCGACTGGCCGCTGCCGCCATCGGCGTGGTGTCGTCCGTATCGTCGTCACCCGTGCCCGGCTTGGTCTCGTCGTCGGCACCGTGGACCAGCCGCAGCTGTGCGGCGGGTGCGGCTTGCTGGCGGATGAGAGCCCGGGGCCGGTCACCGAAATACGCGGCGAACACCCGGTCATAGCGCTCGGTGTCGTCGAGGCTGCTGCACAAGGTGAGACGACCGGCCCAATAGACGTCGTCGCGCTGGCCGGGATCCAGGAGGTCGAGGGCCTGGACCATCGCGTGTACGCGTTCCGGTCCGGCGTCGACACCCGCAGCGCGAAGTGTGCGCGCGAGACCGACGACGCTGTCCGTCGCGTCATACCGTTCGCTTTCGCCGGACATCAACGTCAGCCGGCGCCGGCGGCTTCCGCAGCGCCGGAAAGCAGCGATGCGTGACCGCCGACGATCGACTGCGCGACGCGCTCGTGGTCCTCGCGGTACTTGAGGACAGCGCCGAGGGTGCGGGTCGCCAGGTCCTCGTCCAGATGGGTGGCCCCGAGCGCGAGGAGTGCGTCGGTCCAGTCGAGGGTCTCGGCTACGCCGGGCGGCTTGAGCAAGCCGACCGTGCGCAGGCCTTGGACGGCCGTGGCGACTTCCTGCGCGAGGCGATCGGTGGCGGCGGGGAACCGCCGCCGGACGATCGCGACCTCGCGGTCGAAGCTGGGATGCTCGACCCAGTGATAGAAGCAGCGGCGTTTGAGCGCGTCGTGCACCTCGCGGGTGCGGTTGCTGGTGACGACGACAACGGGTGGAGTGGCGGCACGGATGGTGCCGAGCTCCGGGATCGACACGGTGAAGTCGGAGAGCACCTCGAGGAGAAAGGCCTCGAACTCGTCGTCCGCGCGGTCCACCTCGTCGACGAGAAGGACGCACGGGTCGGTCTCGATTGCTTGCAGCAGGGGCCGGGCGATGAGGAACCGCCGGCTGTAGATCTCATGTTCCAGCGAGTCGGCGTCCTCGCCACGGCCGGCGGCTTCGGCCGCACGTAAGTGCAAGAGCTGGCGTGGGAAGTCCCAGTCGTAAAGGGCTTGGGACGCGTCGATGCCCTCGTAGCACTGCAGCCGGATCAGCGGCGCGTGGAGCACCGCAGCAAGTGCTTGCGCGAGCGCCGTCTTTCCGACACCGGCGTCACCCTCGACAAACAGCGGGCGGCGCATGGCAACCGCGAGATAGCCCGCCGTCGCAAGGCCCTCGTCGGCGAGATAGCCGTGGTCGTCCAGCGCTCCTGCGAGCGCATCCGGGCTCGCGAAGGCGGGCGCGGTCAAGTCCCGTTCGGTTGACACGCCTCCAGCATGACGCACTGTCAATTTCTGCTAACTAGTCACAAAGTGTCGGGCCGTTTCATCTGTTCGGTCGTAAGCATTCATGATCGTTTGCCGATGAATATCCGGAGACATCACCGTCTCGAACGTAATAGAGGGGGCGATTCGATGAAGGGCAAGTGGCTTCGGCACCGTGCTGTGCGCATCACGAGCGCTGTCGTTGGCCTGTCGGCTTTCGCAGCGGTCGTGGCGGCTCCTGGCAAGTGGGCCTGGTAGCGAGCTTCGTCATCGACGGTTGGTGGTCCGGAGGCGTTCGCGTCCGGGCCACCTCCCCGCTCTCAAACTCATGAACCCACCGAGCCGACGCCGCGGAGTCACTCCGCTAGGCGCATACCTGTCGGTGGTTTGTGCTGCCGGCGGACTCGTGGTGGCCTTCGCTGGTCGCACGGCGTCAATGCCGGCCATGCCGACGACGACCGCCATCATCATCGGCTTGCTGTGCGCGTTCCTGCTCGCGGGCGAGCTGTTCCCGATCCAGATCGGCTACGAGCACGCCGGCGTCTCCTACACGTTCTCGGGTACGGCGGCTGTCGCGCTCATTGCGGTCGGACCGGGCTGGGTGCCGATCGCCGCACAACTCGTCGCGACACTCGTCGACGAACTGCGCTATCGCCGACCCGTTCACAAGGCAGCCTTCAATCTCGCGCAGTACGCGCTGTCCATCGCTGCTGCGCGCGAGGTCTACTGCCTGCTGACCCACACCAGCTTCCAGGCGATCGAGCCAATATTCCGCCCGCATGACTTCTTCCCGGCGCTGGTTGCGGCCGCCGTGGTGTTCCTCGTCAACACCTTGCTCATGTCGGTCGTCCTGTCACTCGCGCAGGGCGTGCAACCGTTCGCGCTCTACGCGACCTATGTGCGCGACGAGCTCACCATGGGCACGACGCTGCTGGCCGCGGGTCCCGTCGTACTACTGGGGTTGCAGTTCTCCTGGCAGGTGGCGCCGGTGTGCCTTCTGCCGGTGCTGGCCGTCCGAGCCGGCGCGAAGCGCGCAGCGCACCGTGAGTTCACGGCCATGCATGACCCGCTGACCGACCTTCCGAACCGTGCACTGCTTCTGCACCGAACCAGTCGCGCACTTGAAAACAGCGAGGAGGGTCTCACCGCCCTCATCCTCATCGACCTCGACCACTTCAAAGAGATCAACGACTCGTTGGGCCACTCCGTCGGTGACGAGCTGCTCCGGCACGTGGCCGCCCGATTGCGCAATGCCATCCGGCCGACCGACACGGCCGCTCGCCTGGGCGGCGACGAGTTCGCTGTCCTGAGCACCGGGGTGACCACAGCCGAGTCCGCGCTCGCATTGGGCAACCGGTTGCTCGAGGTGCTGAGCGAGCCCTACGCGCTCGACGAGATCACCTTGCACGTCGAGGCCAGCATCGGAGTCGCTGTCGCTCCGACGCACGCCGACAACGTGGACTCACTACTGCAGGTTGTGGACGTTGCGCTCTATCAAGCGAAGGCCGCGGGTCGCGACACGGTTCGTCTTTATGACCCCAACACTGACTCGAGCTCGGCCGAGCGTCTTGCCCTCATGGCCGAACTTCGGACCGGAATGGACGACGAGCTGGTTCTCTACTACCAGCCGAAGTGCAGCGCGGCCGACGGATCACTCGTGGGTGTCGAGGCGCTCGTCCGGTGGCAGCACCCCAAGCTCGGCTTGCTCACGCCGGCGCGATTCCTGCCCAGCGCGGAGAACACCGGCTTGATCGTGCCACTGACGGTGAAGGTGCTGCGTGAGGCGTTGAAGCAGCTCGGTCAGTGGGAGCAGCAGGGCCTGCACTTGTCGATGTCGGTGAACATCTCACCGCGCCACCTCACGCGACCGGACCTGCCCTACGTGGTGGAGATGCTGCTCGACGAGATGGCGGTCGATCCTCGACGCCTGACACTCGAGATCACTGAGAACTCGATCATGACCGACCCCATGCGTGCGACGGCGATCATGCAGCGGCTGCGTGACATGGGAGTCGGCATCTCCATCGACGACTTCGGCACCGGCTATTCGTCTCTGTCGTACTTGCGTGACCTGAACGCGACCGAGGTCAAGATCGACCGCAGCTTCGTCTGCGGCGCGAGTGGCGGTCGTGACCTCGCCGTGGTGCGCGCGGCAGCGCAACTGGGGCGCAGCCTCGGCTTGAGCGTGGTCGCGGAAGGCGTGGAGACCGCTGAGCAGATGCACGCCGTCACCGAGGCGGGTGTCGAGGTGCTCCAGGGTTACCACATCCTGCCGCCATCCACCGCCCAGGAACTCGTCGCCTGGATGGAGCGGCCGCAACTGTGGTCGCAAGGACTGCGCACGTCCGCGACGAGGCGCGAAGACGCTGACGAGGCCACGGCAGGCGATGCAGCCAATGCCAACTCTGGTAGCGCGACGTCGGGCACCGCGGTAACGCCGTGATCATCTTCTATTGCGCGGCTGTGGCGTTTGTTGTCATGGCCGTGATCCTGCGTGGGCGGATCTCCAATCTCGCGCAGCTGCAACTGCGGCATGTGTGGCTGGTGTGGGCAGCGCTGCTGACCCAGGTGCTGATCATCACCGTCATCCCGACGCACTCGCACCGCGTGGTGGCAGCGATCCACGTAGCGACGTATGCCGCCGCGGGCGCGTTTGCATGGTTGAACCGCAAGATCGCGGGAGCCGCACCGATCTTCCTCGGCGGTGGCTTGAACGTCGTCGCGATTCTCGCGAACGGCGGCACGATGCCCGCGTCTCGTCGCGCTTTGGTCGCGTCGGGCTGGCATCCGCGTGGCGGACGGTTCGCCAACTCAGCCGTCGTACCCGATGCGCACGTGCGGTTCCTCGGCGACGTCTTCGCGACGCCGAGCTGGTTGCCGGGTCATGACGTCTTCAGCCTCGGGGATGTCTTCATCGTGATCGGCATCGTTTTGGTCATGTGGCGGGCATGTGCGCCGGCCAGTCGACTCACGCGGTCGGAGAAGTCGCTGTCGCTGACTCTGGTGGCCACCTTCACGGCGTCGATGCTGGCGTTGGCCGCGAGTTAGGCCTTCGGCTAGCCGCAACCTTCGTAGACGGTCATGTACCAGCCGGGGTTCAACGCCGGAGCGACATCCAGCCAGGTCCGCCCGTGGCCCTGCTTGTGCATGCTCGCCGGGTAGTCGTGGATGAACGTGCAGCTGTAGTGGCCTACGACCAGCTTCTCGCAGCTCTTCAGCCGAAGGTTGACGGCCTCGCGGTGCATGTTGACGAGCAAGTAGCGCGCGTTGGGGTTGGTCACCTGGCATAGCGCGGCGTAGTCCTTGCGGTTCCACGCACTCGCCAGATAACGCATGGCCGCCTGCGGTGTGTCGAAGTGCACCGACGGGCCGCCCGGGCAACTCGGTGGCTCGATTGGCGGGCGCACGATCTGGTCGTCGTCGCTGCTTGTTGTCGATACCGGTGACCGCGGCAAGTCGTTGAAGGACGACGGCTGCGCTTGTACGACGATGCGGTCGCGATGGACCTGATGGTGCTGCGTGACCAACGCCGCGCCGATTGACGTCGCGCCGGTGACACCCAGTGCTACCGCAAGCGGTGCGAGTCCGAGCCGCATCGCTGCCCCCAGTCTGTTGTTGCTTGTCGCGTTGTTCGACGCAACTCAGACGCGCGGGGTTACACGTTGGTTGCCACGAACCCGTTTCACGTCGAAGGAGTGTGATCCACAGGGCCAAAATTTGTTGTGGATAAAGGGAAATCCTGTGGTCGAAGACTTGACACGGCAGATACATCAACTATTATCGAACGTATGTTCGAGCAGTGGGGTGAGACGGCGGTGGATTGGTCCGCCGCGCCCGTCAGGCTGCTCGTGGACTTTGCACTCGACGGCGCGAACCTGCACCAGCCGGCACCGGTGTCCGTGGCGGAGGTGATCGCGCGGGGTGAGTCCGAGCCGATCACCGCCGAACTCGCCAGCCAGCTGTGGGACATCGACCCGGCGACGCTGGATGACGATGTGCGGCTGGGTTATGTGGTGGCGATGGACCGGGTCGCGAACGCCGCGCACGCCCGCCGTGGTCTCGGCGTGACCGCGTTCGTCGAGGTGTGCATGGAGTCCCCGCAGATCCCGCAGGCGGGGACCGCGTCGTTGGCGGTCGGGCCGGCGCTCGGTCTGGGTCGTGGCAGCGCCTCGGAGGTGGTCGCGACCGCGATGATGATGGCCGCTCGGCTGCCGGGCGCGCAGCGTGCGGCGTTGGCCGGGGACCTGACCTGGCGCAAGGCCGGCACGCTCGCGTCCGCGGTCGTGTCCCTCACCGCCGAGCAGACCGCGCGGGTCGAGGGCAAGGTGCTGGGCCGGGCGTGGAAGCAGCCGCCATCACGGTTCGACGCCGCGGTCCGCCGGGCGGTTGACCAGGTCGACCCCGACGGCATCGACGCCCGGCGTAAAGACCAGCGGCGGGTGATCCGGCTGGTCCGCCAGCACCACGGCGACGGGATGGGACAGCTGTTCGCCGAAATGCCGGTGGAGAAACTCGACCGGATCTACCTCGCCGCCG